>Ga0116231_10002143_pt1 | contig 41235 bp, 22 predicted proteins | sample S1TSphgellanicum_2_FD_89695 | JGI IMG/M metagenome (GOLD analysis project Ga0116231, IMG submission 89695) | Host-associated microbial communities from peat moss isolated from Minnesota, USA - S1T2_Fd - Sphagnum magellanicum MG | ecosystem: Host-associated > Plants > Peat moss > Unclassified... | reverse complement strand
TCCCCCCCCCCCCCCCCCCCCCCCCTCCCCTCCCCGCCTTTGTGTTGGTTCTTCCCCCCCTCCTCTTTTTTTTTCCCCCCCCCCCCCCCCCCCCCCCACCCTCTCTCTCTTTCTTTCTCTTCAAATCCGCACTTACCAGCTCGCCCTCCTCCCTCTTCCAACCAACAACAATTCCCACAATTCCCACCGTTTCCAAAAACCCACAAACAAATTGCTCACACTGAGGTCAGCCACAAATTCCTGTTCGCAGTTAGGTGTACCCCAGACAACGACAACGACAACCCAATTGTTGTTCTGTCGCTTCTTCCTTCTTCTTTCTTCTTCCTTCTCTCTCAAGAAGTCGTAATTTAGGGCTGGTAGCTTTTTCTTCTTCCTCCTCCTCCTCCTCCTTTCTTATTTCTTCTCTCTCAAGAAGTCGTGATTTAGGGTTTGAAGCTTTTTCTTCTTCCTTCTTCTTCCTCCCCTCCCAAAAAGTCATGATTTTGAATTTGGAGCTTTTTCTTCTTCCTTCTTTCTTTTCTCTCAAGAAAGGTCATAATTTAGGGTTTGGAGCTTATTCTTCTTCCTCCTTCCTTCTTACCTCTGTCTTCTCTCTAGCTCGTGTTTTAGGATTTAGAGCTTGACCCCAAACAACTGGTTGCTGGGGCTCATGGCTTATTTGTGTTCCTCCACCAACCAACCCCTTCTTTGCAATTTCTTTCTCTCCAAATTGCAACAAGCTCTTCTTCTTCAAACATTGAGTGTCTTCTTTAGGATTCATTTTGTTTTTTCTTCTGCAGCAGCAAGATTAAAGACCTTTTTTTGCAAGAGTTTGCAAAGAGTTTTTGCAAGGCCAAAAACATGCACCAAGTCCACTCACCAATTCCAACATCCCATTGTTATGCAAAAATGAATGCAGCAAAACACAAGGAAAGATTTGAAAATCAGAACTCAAATGACTTGTCCAACGGTTTTACAAAACCATGATGATATAAACAGACAGTCTTCTCTCCTGATTTACAAAAACATCATTTCAACCAGACACAAAGAATAGAAAGGGGTAGGGGAGGGGGGGGGTTGCATTGCAATCTTTGCAACACAGTGTGCATCCAGGAGGTTCACCAAATCCTTACAATGTTATTGCGACAATGAAATGGACCCATGAGAAATTTGTATAATCAATCAATTGTTTTCATGTCTCTGCTGCATCTCCTGCACCTACTTTTCCATTCACCTCAAAAGCTAGTATATCTCGTCCTCGATGTTTGGGAGTAAAGACTTGAAGACAAAGTCCTTTAGCCGGCTGTCACTGAGACAAAAACATCCTCAGTCAAATTGCTCACCCTACACACCAAGAAGATCATATATATCCAGATATAGTTGAGGAATAGCACACTTCAGCAACAGCTCTCAAATGCAAGGCAAGCAGAAGGAATTCATGAACAGAGAATTTTCTTCAAGATACTAGGTAGTTTGCTAGCTGTATCAGACTCCTATTATATGCTACTACTGCTAAGAGTTCTGATTCATCTTTGGGCAAACTCTAGAAAGTGAACCTGTCAGCGATAGCAAGCCTGCCAGACAGACACCATGCTGAAGATGCAGTACTACAAAATTTTGAGCTCACCAGGCCATGCAGTGTCTCCTGTAGTTAGATACACTGACTGGCAGGAAGCATTTCTGGTGCTAAAAGGTGAGAAACCAAGTTCCCAACCCTTCGAGACCCTGGGCCCAGTCTAAGCACAGTAGTATCTCCCTTAACAGCACAAGGGTCGACATTGGCTTCTCTACCTACACACCAGCCTCCAGGAGTGAAGTGTCCAGGGGCCCTTCCTAGCAGCTGCCTATCAATAATATCCAGCACTGCGTCGTCTTCATCAAATTTGCGAGCAAATGCTGCACCACTCTTAGTCATGTTGTGGAAATCTTTGAGAGTGAGAACCAGCGGATGTTGCCCTGGAGGGTTGTCCCATGCAATGTAATGGAGGTCATGGTTCACTGTTGTGTTGCGATACTCCTGACTGTTACATATCACAGTGTGAAAGTAGCCCTCTGGTGATGACACAAAATTGGTGTAGTACATGAGTAATATGCGGGGTAGGTTATCCCATCCCAAAATACAGTACTCCATAAAAGAGCGTGTCAATGCTGCCCATGCAGATCCTGCATTTCCACCATTTGTAACCATGTGACTTTCAGCTTAAATTGATAACTCTACAGGAGGATGGGGTTTCTGTGAAGCTTGACAATGGCTTGGTTGTCATGAAAACTGATCATCATCTTTCTTGAACATTAATCAGATTTGCAGCAAGCAAAGGCTAGTAAGAAATCCAATTGCTATAAACATAGCAATTAGCTTGCAGTAAAACACATACTAATTCATTCCTGGATTGCCAAGGGACACATATGCTAGCACCAATCATAATGAATTCCACAAGCAATGTTTTTCCATTAGCATAACCTAGCTACAAAGGCAGCACAGTGGTGCTGAATCAAAGACGTGTAAAAGCTTCCAAATACCTGTAAAGAGCCGGAAAGCTGTAGGAACAGCCCGCTTTTGTGTCGCCCAAAAAACCTCACTCTTCCTATTCATGTACAGGCCAGGGTCAATGATGATGGGTTTTGCCCTCTGGAACCTGCAATCACACAGCCAGAGCTAAACCTTAGACATACATGAAGGTTTTCATGTACTCTCACCCATCTAGGACCAATCCAAACCTTTCTGTTTGATAACCAGCTTCACTCGAACTTTGATGTAACTGATTGAACCAATTGGCCAGTTTTGCAAGTTTTCCAAGCAAAATAAGCACCATACCCTAAGACAGAGCTTTTGGCATAAATCTATTCAGTGGACACAGATGTATAGGTTGAAGGACTTCAGCATAAAGTGATGTCCCCTGTGTTCTGTATTTTTTAAAAATATATCCCCACAAAGAAGCATGAATAGGAATTGGGTACAAAGAAGGCTTACTCTTTCCAACCAATATCACTTGTGTGCTCTATGAAGTTCAAATCCTTTGACACATTTGAAAAGACATGGAGAAGATCTGCAGAAATAGATATCAGAAACATCTTGTAAGCTCAAACTCTCTCCTCCAGAATCAAAATTGTAAAAAAACTCTAGAAGGTTGGAAATACAAACAGGTGCTCTGAGTTCACTTTCTTTTTTGACAACAGTCCAGTACAAAGTGCAATGATCACATGTCGAAAGAAGATGACACTGCTAGCCACCAAGAAAATACAGAAAAAATGAGAAAGGCAGAATACCATCTTGAGTAACTAAGGGATAATCAGAGGCACTCAAATTGATGAACCAATCCCATTCTTTGCTACGCTTCAGCAGAATTGCAGCCCCATGTAGGGTGGTTGCAATCATTGTTGGCCCACGGTATGTAACCAAATTTGCCTTTCCAACCACAAAGACATTTCCTACTTCCTGAAAGAGTGGCTCAAACCGAACATATCTTGCCAACTCCACTCTTTCTTTCGGAGGAGCCTCAAGGTCGAGGTGTAAAACATAGAAGTTTCTTGGGTGGTAGAGAGCTTGTAGTGTTCTGCGCATCCGTGCACCATCACCTTTGTTTCCAGATATCATGTAAGCCAGCCTTGGAGGTCTTGCTAGACTAGGAGAACTCTGTCCTGTTAAACTATCTTCCACATATAAAGGTCGTTCATCAACCTGAAATATCCGGAAATAGGAACCTGATGAAGGTTTCAGACTGAGAGTTGCTGCCAGGAACAAAACTGTGGATATCAGGGAGCTTGCTATGAGAGGTAACCGCCACTTCCTCTCCGTAGTCGCCAAGCCAAATGGCATTTGCATCAGGTTCCTCATTCCATCCACAGCTGCTTGCACAACTCAAAGAATCTCCGGGTTGACCGAAAAAGGGATCAGCAGCAGCTTCACAAAGTCACTGTGCTAGGATTGAAAAGGATCTGACACCATTTCGGAAAGAGGAGGATCCTGGTAGTAGGATGACTAGCTCGGCTGTTGCTTTCCTTATCATCTCAAAGAATCAGTGAAATCCTGGGAGAGGAGGAAAAGAAGCATACACCACACAACCAGAATGGGGGCAGTGTTGCAATTAGCTCCAAATAAGAATCACACATCCAATGCAAAAGTAAGTAGTGTGCAGATCAACCGCAACCCTTGCAAACCGTATGCAAAAAAGACATTCTTTCAGAGGGAGAGGGAGAGGGAGAGAGATACATCAAGAACAGACTGGGAAGCAATGTAAATCCCAGCAACACGAAATCTCACCGGAAAGAAACTTCATTCAGCTTCAGAATGCATTCGCAGTAATAGCTGGACATAAGGTCTAGTACCTCACTCAAGGAGACTGAAAGAACCAATCGTTGTATCCTTGGAGCAATGGAATGTCCATCTTCTCGCTGAATGCATGGTCCGTCACTCTCCTTCTTCTAGCTCCTTCATTCTCAGCGTGGTTTCTTCTCTCGCGCTTCCGATGCGAAACTCCTTTTCCTGCACAAAAGCTGCAGAATACGTACTCTTTACACGCCCCTGCGATTCCAAATTTGGTTCGATGCTAAAGTGTTTCTGGAACAAACCAAAAACAAAGCAAAACAAAAACCAGGCATCACGCTACTGACATCCGATTCAAACATTACTTCGTTCTGACCGACCAGAGAAAAGCTCTCTGACAAAACCGGGACAGAAATCGAAAGCTCCGAGGCCAGCTCCAAAAGAGTGAAGTGCAAACCATGAGGGTTCCGGGACAAATTCCGCAAGCAACTTACCAGCTAAAGAGCGACAGATAGTCACAGGACACTACGGAAGAAGTTGTGCGACAGGAGAGAGAGAGAGAGAGAGAGAGAGGAAACCACGCACCATTTGAGCCAACGAAGAATCAAAAGCAAGAAAAGAAACAGAGTTGCACATTACAAGAGACAAACAGAAAAGAAGCAGCGCCAGTAACACGTTCCGAAAACTATCCTCCTATTCCGTGAACGTAGACTTGTGTGCTCTCTCTGTGCCTCCGTGTCTTTGTATCTGTTTCTCCGTCTGTGTGTGCAGCATTGCAAATGAGGTATACGGAGGAGGAGGAGGAGGAGGAGGAGAGGTGCAACCTTTAGGCATGCAGCAGATCAAAAACCGTTGTCAGAGACATGCTTGATGAAATTATGGAAGAAAGGCTTTGAGGAGGAGGAGGAGGAGCAGGACCTGCACCTGGGAGAGAGTTTTTCTTTTTGTTCAGGAGATGAAGCCGCTGCTGCGTAGATCCTTACAAAGCAAGCCAGATCGATGCAGCTTTCGATTCGTCTCACGAGAGAGAGGGAGAGAGAGAGAGAGAGAGAAAGAGACGACTGCGTTTGTTGCGAGGCTTTCTTCCCTGCTCATCCGAGATCCCGATTATAATGAGACCTCGACTTTATGTCCCTAGGACCTCGACTCCTCGTCATCCGGCTTGCTTCCTTGCTCATCCGAGATCCCGATTTAACTTACTTACCAATCAGATCTCAACTCCTGTTTCCGAGACCTCGACTCTCTGCCACCACTACTTACTAGGTTTCTATCATCTGCCTTCATCGAGATCCCAATTTCAACAAGACCTCGAATTTCGACCACCCCCGAACCCCCGGCCCCCCATCCCAAACAAAAAAAAACAAAAAATCAACTTATATTCTTATTCATTTATTCCAATTTTAAATCCATAATTTTAAGGCTATAGCCTGCATGTGATTTTTTAATTTTTTTTCCTACTTCTATTCTTATTCATTTATTTCAATTTAAAATCCATAATTTTAAGGCTATAGCCTGCATGTGATTAAAAAAAATTCCCCACTTCTATTCTTATTCATTTATTTCAATTTTCAATTTAAGATTCATAATTTTAAGGCTATAGCCTACATATGATTTTTTATTAAAAAAAATCCCTCTTATATTCCATGATTTATGCCAACTTCAAATATATAAAATTGATTTTGCATGTGAATTTTATTTATTTTTAATAAAAGAAATTCTCTCTCTCTCTCTTCTCTTTTATCCTAATTGGCCCAAATTTAAGTGGCATGGACCCATACAAATCAGCCAATGACCAAAATAAGAAATTTGAAACTCTTTTAAACAGCAAGAAATTTGAGGCATAGAACAAAAGAAATTGACCCATCACCACACCCAAATTTATTTTTTATTTTTTGGGGGGGAATAATTTAAACAGCCTTGAAATTATTGGACACAAAGTGCTGAATTTTCTTTTGGGAATTTTTCTTTTTACAAAATGCATATAATAATTTAATTTAATTTAATGCCTAAGCTAGGTACTACTATTGTAGCACTCGAGCATAATCAATTACTAAAATGCAACAAAAAAAACAAATGGTTGCAAAAAAAAAAAATTGCAACAAATAATTTGATGAAATTTTATTGTCCAAAAGTTCCAATCATATACATATATTATTATTATTATTATATGCAAAAATTGGATGGCACCTTGCAAACCTTGCAAAAAAGTTTAGGTTCAAGTTTAGGGTTTAGGGTTTTTTTTTAGGGGTGATGAGGTCAAAGCAAAGAGTTCCCAAATTCTCAAAATTATGTACATTTGTCTTGATCTTGGTCAATTGTTGGAGTTAACAAAAAAAAACACTATTGTAGCCCCTTTTTTTACTATATAAAAACTAGCCTATATGTATGTTTTATATAGTAGAAGACAAATTATACCTAGGGTACAAAGAAGAAACAAGGGCTCTCAATCACTCTAACATCTTTCATTAAAGGTGGGTATATTTTTGAGAAAAGATGAAAGACATGTGTTTTATATCATTCATAGACTTTTTTTGGCCAAACATGACAAGTTTGTTCATCAATTTCCATAAGCATGAATGAGAGTGTGGATATTTGCTTTTTTGAGAGTTCTTCCCCCCCCCCCCAAACCCACCCAACTAGTAGTGTTCTCTCTTTTAAGGTTGGGAGTTGCCTTTCACCTTGGGAACAAGCTCTTCTTCTATTATCTATGGAAAGCCAAAATCTAAAAGTCTTTCCAAAGAAATGCCAACTAAAAACAATGAACCTTGTAACATGAAGGGCTAAAAGAAAATGGGGGCCTTGTAAATGAATGAAAGAAGACACTTAGAAATGAATGGTTTAGGGTTTAGGGTTTAGGCTATTGATATTAGGTTATAAATGAATGTCAATAGCATTAGTGACAACCTAACTAGGAGCTCTCAAAGCCCCCAAAAAGGACACCTAAGTGGACCTGGCCAAAGTTTTATCACACCCACTTTGGTCTATCGAGAGAACCTTCTCATTTGGCTTTTGTAAAGGGGTAAGGTTTTGTTACTTTGAGAGTTTGGGTGCAAATTGGAGCTTAGAGCTTAGCACAATTTGCTTGCTTTACTATTGCTTGATTTATTTATTCTAAATTGACGATAGATAGAGGAAAAAAAAAATTAATTTAAGGTCACTTTTGATGAGGGTTCAAGGTCCAAGGTTCAATGAAATAGAGCAAATCCTATTGGTTGAGAGCCATAAATTGGACCCACCGCCATTAGATGAGGGCCCAAGACCAAAAAGTGGCAAATTGAGGCTCAAACCTACATGGCATAATCTCGAGGAAAAATCAATCGGTTCATACCCAAAAAAAAAAGGAGCTCTAAGAAGGAGAGTTCATGATACTTTTTAATGTAAATGGCAAGGCCACAATGTGACACACCCCATGTTCCAAGGGGGAGAGGTATATAATTGTTATATTATATTATATTATATTATAATTTTCAATATTACAATATAATAGTATATTAATGCTATAACCCTTGTCTCTATATATTGAGGTTTTTAGTAATAAATAAATAAAATTTTTAAAAAAATGGAGAGGCAAAGAAAGAAAGAAAGAAAGGAAGGATGTTACCATGGTACAAAATTGGACAATTGGATGTTGCCAATTTCATAGCCTGCATTTAATGGCATTTAATGACTGTAAACAGAATTAGGGTACCCCAAAAATAAAGTCAGAAAATTAATTCTACAGTGCCTTTTGCTTACACTAGACTCCAACGACGAAAATTAAACCAATCCTTGTGCAACACGTGGCGTATCCTGGTTGGGGAAGCTCATGCGGTTCAAGGACCATAGCATTCACGAGTTAACCGCTGGTCTGAACCTCTGATCCATCAGTCACTCACTCAGAGTCTTTTTTTCTTTTTTCTTTTTTTTTCTTTTTTTCCCTATTTTTTTCTTTTTTTCTTCAAATAAGAAAATGTTGGTCTTTTTAATTAGGAAATATTGGACTGAAAATTGGATCCAGGGATTTTTATTTTTATTTGCCTGAAATAAGAATTTTTTAATTTTTTTAATTCGGAGATTTTGGACTGCAAATTGGATCCAGGGATTTTTTTAATTTTTTTTCCTGAAATAAGAAAAATGTATGGATTTTTAATTAGGAAAATTTGGACTGAAAAATTCGATCCAGGGATTTAGGGTTTAAGGTTCCAAAATTGGATCCAGGGATTTTTTTTTCGCCTTTTTTTCTTTTTTAAATTTTTTTCCTAAAATAAGAGAATTTAGGTTTTCTAATTAGGAAATTTAGGACTGAAAAATTGGATCCAGGGATTTTTATGAATTGTGCTGCTATTTTTTCTCCTTTTTTTCTTTTTTTTCTTTTTTGGGCGAAACTTGGGTCGGTGAGTGGGTAGGTGGGCGAGCACGTGGGCACTGGGTAGGGTGATGAAATAGGGCTATAGAGATTTTTATTTTATTTATTTATTTATTTTTTGGTTACGTGTTATTTTTGTGGTCTTTGTTTAGCCAATGTGAACTAGTGCCTAGACCTTGGGTGAACGAACCTTAACCTTAACCTTGGGTGAACCAACTTTAACCTTAACCTTGGGTGAACCAACACATACATTTGGGAAAATAGTAAAAATCTCAAAGTTTTTTGAGCTGCTTGTAAGCATTATAAATATTATTTATTTATTTATTTATTTCCTTATTTCTTTATTTTATAAATAAAACTAAGCCCATAGACTATATCAGGGTCTCCAATTCCAAATAATTTAACATTTCTTTGGGTTAGAAAGTGGCCTCACTCAAGAACTTTGAAGATGAAGGTACTAATATTATTATTATTTTAACTAAGAAAATGTTAATTTTGGATTGACAAACCTTGATTAATTGTGAGGATTAAGATTTTTTTAATTTTTAAAAATATATCTAGTGCCCACAATATTTTGGATTTTTTTTGGGTTTTTATCAATGTTAGGTGGTTCTCATTTTTTGAAATTTGAAACGGGTGGGTAAGGGTAGGGTATATGTATACACTTGACCAACCATTCTCAAAATGAAAAAAAAAGGGAAAAAAAAAATGGTTTAAACCCTTGATCACGAGATTTCAAAAATCATACACTTGGCTTGGACCTTTAAATGGGGTTTTTTTAATAATCAAAGAAATGGTTCTTTGATTTCTTTTTTAAACCCATTAAAGCCTCAAAGCCATTTTCTTCAATGAGAATTGCCAATCTTTTGAATTTTTTCTTAAAAACCCAAAATCACCTAGAGGTTCTTTTGATTTTGAAAAACATTTTTGAAAAAACCAAAAAACTAAAGGTTCTAAGATTCTGAAAATTTTCCAAAAACCCCAATTTAAAAGTTATTTTTAAAAAATAAAAATAATAAAAATAATAAAAAACCTAAACCCTATAAAAACCCAAAACTATAGGTTTCTAACTTTTTAACAATATAAAAAAACTTTCCAACAATGGGTTTTAAAGTGTAAACCCTAAACCCTAGAACTACCCATTTTACCAATGGTACTAAGAGTAGTGTAGAGGCTACTAGTTCAGGCAAGGTGTGAAGGTTGATACTTCTTTTTCATTTTCTAAAGGCAAAATCACCTACCCACATGATAAGAAGGAGGAGGAGGAGGAGGAAGAGGAGGTGGTTTCTTTTGTAGAATCAAGCATTGAATGCATGCCTTTAATTATGCATACTTTTCATACTTTCATGCATGAATGGTGGTGGTGGTGGTGGTCACACAAGAGATGATTAGAATCTTCTCAGAAATGGTTTTCTTCTCTTTTGGGAAAAGAGAAAAGAGGAAAAGCTCCATTAGTTCCAACTCTCTCACCCCTTCTTCTTCTTCTTCTCAAATCACTCTCACTTCCGGAGAAAATGGCCTTGTTGACAAGTAAAGAAAGTTAGTTGGAAACTAGAGTGTAAGGAAAAAGGGGATCTAGATCGATCTTACATTCTTTCTTTTTCAAATGTTACGGATAGTCAACATATGTATATTCATGAATAATGCCTACCACTCTAGGTGCTCTAGGTGCGGTGTCACTCCATACGTCCATAGTAGGCGTAAAATGCCTCCACACTTACAAGGATTATCACCTCCAACACAAATGAATGAATCGCCACCCATGATGCCCTAATCTAGTCTATGGGCTTGATTGATCTATAATCTATGAGCTCGATCGATCTAGAGTCTATGGGCTTAGTTATATTTATAATGCTTACAATCGCTTTTTTGATCTCTTTTAGGAAAGCTCTTGAGGAGGAAGGGTTCATCAACTTGGTTTCATGGTGTTTGGACTTGCAGTGTAGAAGTTCTTGAATATTGAATGATTTTTTCACAAAAAAATAAATTAAAGTAGCCAAAATTTTTGGAGGAATTGGAATGTGCCTTTGGTGCTGTTGGAAAGATCTTGATGAGCAGGATTTATTGGAATTTATTTGGTAAGATTTGGATTCAGAATGTGAGAGATATTGATTTTTAAGTGATTTCTGCCGCTGGAAATTCAAATAAATTTCAAAGAATCAGGTTTTGGAAGGAAAAATCAGTTGAGAATGTGATAACACTTGAAGGCTTAGCATTCAATTCACATAATTTCCTTTCATATTTGGCTATTCCAAAAAAATCGATACATACATTGCAAAACAATGTTCACATGTTGAGTTTCCTTATTTTGTAATGGGTTCGCACTTGGGCCAACGGCATAGGCCACACTAGCATATGTTAAACACGCATTCTTTTACAATATATTATACCATTTCCACCAACACATCTTCACCAACAAGTTTTGGATGAAGATTAGTTTTAAAAAATTGCTCAACATGTTTTTGTAAAATGGTTGTGGCTCAACATTTTTGCTTAATATGTTGAGGTGAACTAAAACCACAACATAATCTTAACACATGCTCTTGATTGGCCAGGTATATCGATTGGTTGAGGTGGTTTGTTATTAAACAAGTTTTGGCCTCTTTTAATGTCACAAATTCATGTTTATGGGTGTTGTTTGGAATCAATAAATAAATAATCCTTAAAATTTGAAGAAATGATGTGCAATTAATGAGACTATCCATATTTAAACATTTGATTTCATTTAAATAATTCCTTTTGTGGATAACAAGATTTGGGCCCATCAAGGGTTGGGGGTGAAAAAGAGTCCAAAGGTAAGGTGATTTTAAGGATAATTTTATTATGTGAAAGGTTTTCAAATTATAAAATTCTCCAAATCATGTTTTAGTATGTGGTAAATTTAAAATATTAAAATATTAGGATTTTAAATAATTTCCCAATTGATGTCACTATAAATTGGGCAACATCATACACATTAAGATTTAGCCAAATATGGCTATATTCAAGATATTAAGATACAAATTTTTCAATGTTCTTCTATAATTTTAGTTACCCACTAGAAAGGCTAGTGATAGAAATTTGGTGATCATGTTGATTTTTCTTTTCAAACTTTAGTGAAATTTTGGTTTTGTTCATTAAAAAATCCTTTGTATACCTTAGTACCTTTTTCAGTTTCATGATAATTAAATTGTTTTTCAAAATGTTGAATTAGCTAAAAACTATTTGTTTAAAATGTCAATTTTTAATTACAAGGAGGGAAAAATGAAAACCCATGAGTTTTTTTGCTTCAAGCTAGTCCACCATTACTTAGAAATCCAATAATTGACAACATTTTTCTATCCTATAATTTGGTGGAAAATTATCTTTCCCCATCCTTGCCAAAAAAAAAATTATAACATATTGCAAAAAGGTCCCTTTTATGTTAGAAGTTTAGAGGTTGGATGAGAACTACAAAAGAAATTATGTATGTTTATTGTTAGATTTTCATAATTTATTTTATTATTATTGAAGTGATTGTTGAAAAATAAAATAACCATTCAACACTTAAACATGTAAAGGTATTATAGTAGGTCAAAAATGGATTTATAACTCGAAAAATTGTGCTCAAAATAAAACATTGGTTTTAAATGGCATTTAATGTGAAAAATGCATTGGCGTATATCGGAAATTCATTTTGAGGGTTAATATCATATATTTTAAATAGTGAATCAAAATTATTACATTGGTAATTCTCTTTTGTCTTGTACAATGTGCATGATCCATTATTTATTTACATTTAACTTTCAAGGCTACTCAATTATTACCTTTTGAAGGTAGCACATCATATTGCCTCCCACACAACAACAATCATGTCACATTCAATTGTTGGCCATATGAAACAAACATTCATATGGTTCAAGGTCATTGTTTTCTCAAGATGACATGGGACCCATCTTAATACCCATCATAGCTTATAGAACATCAATTCAAATAGATTTCAACATAGCCATAAAAGATATAATCCAATGTAAATTAAATTAGTCACTCATGGACGACCTTGCACATTTTCACCTTTCATCCATAATGGATGATGGATGAAATCCAACAACCATTATTTATATCCATTTACATTGGATGAATCTCATCCATTGTTGTATCACGATCGAGTTCCCTCTATCAGGGGCAATTACAACGAAACTGCTGTTTTTGATTGGCCAATCATAATGATTCGTTTCGGTAGTGACATCTAAATCGTCTCTCTCTTTATGCTGCTCAAATCTTTCATGTTTACTAGTGTAGCTTGGGCCATTGGCCCGAGTGTGAAACGGGTACCCAACTAACTTTTCCTTCTAAAACCATTTTCTCGCCTTGGCCTACCAAGGCAATTAGGATATATTGTGTTTAGATTCATTATAGAGTATAATAGCTTAAGGGATTTTGGCCCCTATTATGTAATAGGTCTGTTTTTATATGAGGATTTTCAAAAGATGATAATTTTGGCTTGTGTCGAAACTTGAGATTAGTTATAATAGAGTTATAATAATATCTTGAAAGATTTTGGCTTTTTTTAGAGGATTTTTTGAAGATTACATTTTTGCATGGTGAAATATTTGAGTTTTCATAATTCTTCCTCTTTTGCCTTAAGATACCTTTTAATATGTAATATGGCAAGGCCACAATGTGACACACCCCTTTTGTTTGATATTTTTATTGAATTTTAAATGACAAAAATGACTCCAAATTCAAATTTTCACTTACCTTAGGTCAAAAAATTTCAAAATCACTTTCATTAAATCCTACTAATTGAAGACTTTCTAAGAATACTTAGAGAGTCCCTAAATTCTCTTATTATTATTTTTTTTTACTTAAATAAATTTTAAATTAAATAGTTGCTCAATATTCAATAACTTTTTCACTACAAATTAAAACATTATGAAACAAACTTAGTGCACCCCTCCTCATTAAGGACTTCCAATGGTACCAAGAGCACAACAAGAGGTGCCATGGATTGAGAGATCTCAAAGTGACAAACAAACAAACAACAAAAACCAAACAAACAAACAACCTTGTTTCATGAATAGATTGGTGAGGAGGGGGAAGGCGAGGGATAATTAACATCATGTATTGGAGGTGGTAATTGGGTTCCAAAAGCTATTGTTTGATAGAGGTCTAAATAGGGGGGGTCATGTGGGTGGAGATGACTCCAACACTAAGCAATAAGACCACCCTTTTTTACAATTTTCAATTTCATAGAGTTCAATAGTTCCTATCTTCAAACTTTAGTACCTTGGTGGATTTGGAACAAATTACATTATGTTTTATAAAATGCTGAAATTTTCACCAAAAAACATTTTGGTGATAAGAAATTGAAGAACCTTTTAGAATATCAACTAATAGTTTTTCTTTCAAGATGGTTTTTTTTAATTAATTAATTAATTGGCATACATGTCCTAAAGCTGCCCCTATATTGCCTACCTCAAATAGTTCAAAGTTCATAACACAAATTGACCTACTTTGATTTGTTTTCTAGAATAATTGGAAGGCATGTTATTCGGTATATATTTTTTGCTACTATTTCGAAGGCATTTCAAAGTGGAATGCCCTCTTTGAATCTGATGGACATTTCTTAATAATAATAAATCAAAGAATCGACAATTTTAGGGTAAATGATATGACCAACAAATGATATCTTAAAACAGGTCATATCCTAAACCGGGTTGTCACCATTTTAACCTGAATTAATACCCCTTCCTAAGAGCATGGGTACCTATAGGGTCCCAAGGTTGAAAATTAACTTGGCTCAAAACTCAAGTCAATTTACAAGGGTGAGGATTTTGCACAAGAATGCTTTATGTATAATAGAGGAAGATGGTGCATATGTAAAGAAACACAACAACACATGTGCAAGTTTAGGTTTTTTTTCTTTTCTTGAACAAAAGGGAACTAAAAGGTGCAAAGTTGTCAAAACAATAAAAATTATGCTTGATTATTAGAAACTTGATTTTATATTGTGTGCCATTTTCATTTAGCAGATATTATACATGTAATTGAGTTTGGAATGATCTTGATATTCAAATTCATGTTGGAAAGAAATAAATAAAAGATGCTTGAAAAAAATTCAAGCATTTGTTTAAATATATAGGATTAATCTTAACCTAATTGAACATTTAAGAACATGTATTCAAATGAAATGGACTAGGTAATTTTAACATTGTACCTTTTGAAAAAAGAAAAAATTAGTGTCTTTTCATACATGAAAAGGTTTTTTTTTCCGTTTCTCTCTAGATTTTCACATTTTCAAAAGAAGAAGAATTTTTGCTTGATTTGGAAAGGATTGATTTAATGAATCATCTACTTTTTGATACATAATTGGAAAAAAATTGAAGATTTTTTATGAATTATGTATAAACACAAGGGGCAAATGCCTTCCTACCTTTTACCTTCCTCCAAAGGATCATCTTCATTATAAAATGGCACACAATAAAAGAGCTTCATTGTTTCCAATGCAAAGATGTAAAGTGATTCATTTATCTAGACATGCACAAGGGACTCACAATGAAGCTTTTGAAAAAGACAAATCAGCATATACAAAAGTTGAATACTTTGATGCACCACTAACAAAACTTGGATGGCAACAAGCTCAACAATTCAAGCAACACAACCTTACAGCTCATGTTGTTCCTCAAATTGTTGTCACTTCCCCACTCTCTCGATGCTTACAAACAGCAATTGCTATGTATGGAGGTGAAAATATGAAACCACATGAACCAATGTCCATGGCTTTGATGGCAAATGGAGTTGCACTTACAGGACATCCTGCAATATCAAGCTTTGGAGCTCCTCCTTTTATTGCAATTGAATGGTGTAGAGAACATTTAGGTGTTCATTTTTGTGATAAGCGTTTACCTATTTCTATATTGAGAAAAAATTACCCAGCAATTGATTTCTCTAACATTGTGACTAACGAAGATACATGGTGGACATCAGATGTTAGGGAATCAACAAAAGAATTATTTGAAAGAGGGAGATGTTTTGTTGAATGGTTGTTAGATCGACAAGAACAAAGAATTGCAGTGGTGGCACATAGTAGTTTCAATTGGCATTTTACTCGTTTGTTTGGAGAGGATTGTTCTCCTATTGTGCAAAAAGAATTGCAAGATGGATATTCTAATTGTGAAATGAGATCTTTAATTCTTGCTGATAAGAAACCAAATTTATTTGTTCAAAAAAGCCCTTGTGATTTTCTTGGGGGATCAATTCGTTACGTCCCTGGAAAATGATTTTTTTTTTTTTTTTAAACTTGAATGGAATTTTTCCCACCACCCTTAAAAACATGCAATTCAATATCATTTTCATTTAAGCATTCATTTTACAATTTATATATGAAACTAATTAACAATAATTTTGAAATTGAAATCTCCTATTCATGAACAAAATAAAACATGTGTAAACCCCCAAAATCCAATTAGTTGGAAATGAAATTTAATGATGCACATGCATCAATTATGGAATATTGTTCATTGTATGCATCGTATAAAGTAGTGGACATTTTTTTAATCTTTTTTTAAAAATATTTTGATTGATTTTTGATTATGCCATCATGTATTTCAATGTAATGATTTTCAATCTATTGTTATGTAAGGTTGATTCAATTGATGGCTTCAATGATTGGTTTGTTATTTTTTTTGTGATTTCAATAATTAGTGATAATACATTGGTGCACTTGCATTCAACACTTGTGTTTCTAGGTGAGTTTTCAAGTGCAATTTGTGTTGTGAGGGGTGACGCCAACACAATAGATGTGGTTGGATGTTAGAATGATTTACCACAAAGGGGACATATTGAAGATTGCCACTAAGATCATCCATGTTCACAAAATTGGCCCTTGCTTGTTATGCATCATATGATTATGGTGTTGGGCATTGATCACCTAGGAAATATTGCATGAAAGATGATAGTTGTAAAGAATCTTAATCTTCATGTGTGTTGGATTCCAATGCAAGTGCAACATAATTGGCATCACATTTAGCTTGCAAAGGTTTCACATGGATTGGTGCATTTATGATTCATTTCCCTTGAAACACATATATTTTTTTGTTGTTTTTTCTATCAAATTGGTGAAGCAAATGACATTTGTTGTACTCCTCCATGGTCAATTCCCAAATTATGCGCTCCTTTATGGTAATTCAATTTTTTTTTATAATTGGAATTCAACCCATTCCATTTGTCCTTGCACATTTTTTTGTTTTTTAACACCTTAGTGTAAGTGTAAACTTTAGCAATTGTTTTGTGATCTTGTTCCATTTATGCAATACAAGCACCACATGCATTCTTGGATTCACCAACTCCTTTTGGGCCACATCTTCAAATTGCTTGCACATGATGAACACCAGAACTTTGTGTTGTTCCTAGTTTGCACACTTTTGTCAAGGTGTTTGATTTTCAACTTTCAAAACAATCTTGCACTTCTTTCTCCGCTTTTACCTTCTTATATATGTAAAGGTGTTCACCATTAAAAAAGTTGATGTATTTTGTTTTATTTGCAAAAAAGAAGTTCGACAACAACATTTGCTATGACACATGTAGTGCAATGGAGCTTCCCGATAGAGAGACACAAGAAAGTGTGTATAATGACATATAATTTCATGACAAATAGAGGCAAAATGTCATGTACCGGTAGTGTGTTGTCAAGCTTTCATACAAAGCTTTGTGAAAAATAGTTCAATGATGGAATTTTGTGACAAATGGTTGATGGTTGAGAGGAGAGGGAAGGGGGGATGAAGAATTTATGGTTGTTAGTTAATGTGCTTTGCTTTTAGTTTGATAAGATGAAATTCTCAATAAGAATATGAATATTCAATTTTGGAAGATTTTTCATGAACTTATACTATCTTGTACCTTCAACCTTACCATTGTAAATAACCAAACAAATATCATGCTACATAGACATGCCATGTAGGTTGTTTATTATTGCTATGTGTATAAGTTCAAACATCAATAACTAACTTACTTTCAATGTTACCATTGTTAATAACCAAATTCCTAAAATGCAACATAAGCATACCATGTAAACTATTTGAAAATGCCATGTGCAAAAGTTTGAATGATAATAACTAACTTACCTTCAACCTTACTACAATCAATAACCAAATAAATAGAGTGCCACATAGGAATGCCACATAGGCATGCCATGTAAGCTATTTGTCGATGCCACATACATAAGTTTGAACATCAATAATTAATTTACCTTCAACCTTATCACTGTTGATAACCAAACAAAAAAAAGTGACCACATAAACATGCCATGTAGATTATTTATTGATACCATGTGTACAAGTTTGAACGACTATAACTAACTTCTCTTCAACCTTACCATTATTGATGACCAAACAAAACAAAAAAAGCCATGTAGGCATGCCATGTAAGCTATTTACTAACACCATGCACATATGTTTGAACAACTCTAACTAACTTAAAAATACATTCACACTTGATGTTAGGGTTTCTAACATCAAATTAGTCATTGAAGACTTAAATTTACTTATCATGAAAATTTAATATTAAGCTAACATTCACTTAACATGAAGCTATTGCGACATTTAACGTTGAGTGCCACTTAGGATGCCACCTAGATTTTCATTTAATGCCAACTTAACATCAAGTGTGAATGCATCATTAACTAACTACAACCTTTCAACCTTCATAGAAAGAATGTTAAACAATCCCATTGAACTTAGAAGGAGGTGTCAAAACCATTTTTTTAAAAAAGAAAAGAAGAAATTGCAGTTCTTTGCATAGTTCTGTTGCAAGAATTGATTAAAAATCAAAGAAATAAATTTTAAAAATAAAAAGTCTGCAAAATCTTCTGCCAATAAGCAAAGAAAGAAATAGAGTGCTACATTAGGCATGTCATGTAGGCTATTTATGGACATCATGTGCAAACAGAAGAATGTGTGAAACTGTAAAAAGCACTCCCCAAGTTCTTCATGTCCAAGCTGGGTTGCTGTGGTGCAGGAGAGGGCAGCAGGGTGCAGGAGGGAGGGGAATCTAGAGAGCATGGAAGCTTTGGAGGATGGCAAGAATCTGGAAGCTGGTACTGGCGGGGTCAGGACAGGAAATGGTGATATGGGTCCTGGCGTAATGCAGCAGGACAGTGTCTCAGTGAGCAGTAATGAGGATCGTAATGAGGATCGTGGCCCCCTCACCACTGAATCTGCTGCCGTTGATGAAGAACAACCTCCTCCTCCTCTTCCACCTTCGGAAGTGCAGAATGGGAGTGCAGAGGTCCTGGAGGCTTCTGTTGTTGATGATGGTGCAAAGAGTGTGGCAGATATGAAAGGTTGGTTGGTTTGGTTGGTTGGTTTGGGTAGTGCGCTTTTTTCCTTGAGCTTTTGTGGAGCATTTGCTTCTGTCGTAGCTTTCGTGTTTTAAGCTGAATCTCGAGCATTGGGTTTTTTTTTCCTTCTGAGACGACAGATGATACCCAGGATGCGAAATTGTTGCAGCAGATGCGTGACTTAATTGCCAAGCTCGACCCTCCTTCCACGGTAAATGTGTTCCTTCACAATTTTTTCCTCTCAAAGCTTTCTTATTGTGTGAACTGCAAAATGGGTGCTTCCAATTTGAACTTAGCTCTGAAGTCTTTTGAGTGTTTGCTTCACTGCCCATGCATGTCGCGTCCTTTACAGATCTCTGTCATCAACTCCTGTAGTGCTTGAACTGCATCTCTCGTTTCTAGTCTCTACTCCAAACCCTAACCCTACCCCTTGCCATCCAGTCCCAGCCTCTGTGTTGAGGTTTAGTGTCACGCGGGTATTAGAAACTGCACCCAACACCCAAATCCCCTCCGGGGTATCAGGGCGGTTCTCAAGGTGCAGAACCACAGCTCTCAGAAAACCAAACACCCTGTTTTTCACATACAGCCATGGTTCTCCAAAACCTTGAAGCAGGCGAGGAACTGACCCCCCAAGAAATCTGCCAGTTCTTTTCTGGTTGTTTTGTGAAAACTGGCGGGTCTCCGAGGGTTTTGAAACACCTAGAACTGGCAAATATTTGATTCTAATTTTTCTTTCCTTGAGTAAACCTGGAACCCATGGTTTTCTTATTCTGAAATATTTGAAAAATTGGGTCTCCAAGGGTTTTGAAATACCCAGAACTGGCTGGATTTTTTTTTGTTCTGATTTTGTTTCTCAATAAACCCAGAACCCACGGTTCTCTGATTCTGAAATGTTTTAAAACCTGGAACTGGCGGTTACTAAACAAAAGGAAAATACCCACCCAACACTGGTTGAGTTTCCCACAGCTGGATGCCAGTTTTATTCTCTAGATGCTTCAGTTCTTGACCAATTGCAAACCTGCTCCTAGAGAACTGTGAATTTGCATGCGGTTGATGGGAGCATGTGGTGTGGATACCGCAAACCTAAAAAGATTCTTCTTCTTCTTCTTCTCCTCTGGGACACGGTTATCGACTTTTGGATATTGAAATACTTGCTTGACAGGACATAGATGATGCCACATTGAAGCGATTTCTTAGAGCTCGATCCAACAAGGTTGAAAAAGCTGGCAAAATGTTTGCAGAACATCAGAAATGGCGTCACACATTTGTGCCTCTTGGCTACATACCAGAAGAGGAGGTAATTATTTATCTTTGTTCCAGACAAAGCTGCTGATGCTTTCCTTTCCAATGTGAACATTTTGCTTAGAAACATTGCCATACTAAAATTGGACATATGTTTGTGCAAATGGGTTACAATTGTTGCTCTTTTGAAATTAAGGCAGGGAACTTTCCTGAGGATCTTCCTGGCTTTCAGGGCTTTTAAGTCAAGGGTGGTAGCCTGAGGCTAGGCCTGAAATCCCAGCAAGATCCTCAGAAAAAGCTCCTTACCTAAAGTAAAGGACTTCAAAAAAAATTCAGGGATGAAGAAACCATAGTGGAGTTTCAGTGCATTCTCGGAGTGTGCAGGTGAAAAATGAGCTGGAAGCCAAGAAGGTTTTCCTGCAAGGGCATGACAAAGTAGGTCGGTCTATTGCTGTCATACTGGCATGCAAGCATGATGCATATAAGCGAAACTTTGAGGAGTTTAAACGTAAGTATCTAGACTATCTCTGCCTTGGCTTGTGTTTTTTGTAATGTAAACCCATCTTTCGCATCATCAAAAGCCTCATTTCTTTTTAGATTCAGAATTTTAGGGTTTAGGGTTTAGGACTTGGGTGTCTAAGAACCTTGTGTGATGTGTTTGCTAGGATTGTGGATTCATAATCACAGAGAGTTTTGTTGCATGAGCAGGCTATGTGGTGTACAACTTTGACAAGACAATTGCAAGGTAGTAGTTCTACTTCTATGTGAATGATTATTACCAAGGAAGATAGATGGTCATACCATTTCTGCTTGTTTGTTTCTGTTTTCTCAGTTTCTGTCAGAGCAGAAACAGTGACTGCTGGCATTCTTCATTGGCAAGCTGCTCCTCAGCCCTAAACCCTAAATGGCAACCCCCCCTCAAGACATTGGCACAGTGAAATTATGACACAGAGAGAAGAGCCCATCGATGTTTTGGTTGACCTATAAATTGAATGAAAAAAGTCTTTTCATATGAGATGTTGGAAGACTGTGCTTTCTATTAAACATTGAGTGGCAAAGGCAACAGAGCACAGAGGCTGACAATTCTGCTGAAATGGGGTGTTGTTTGTGGATAATGCTGGATGGGTGAGAGAAGCTTGAAGCCTGGTGATGAGAAATTCACTGTCATTTTGGATCTGAAAGGCCTGAAGTTAAAAAACTTGGACCCACGTGGCTGGATTTCCACCTTTGATTTCTTACAGGTTTGATCCTGAAACATTCCGCCTGTTAGAGAGTTAGAGATGGTCCTTGTTCCACCTGTTCCAGAGTTAGAGAAGCTCCTTGTTCCAAAAAGACATTCACAATTTTCTCAAGGTGGAGAGAAGATTATGCATCTTGTGTGTATGTGTGTGGCAGGCATATTACCCAGAGCGACTAGGGAGACTATTCATTGTCCATGTGCCCACCATATTTTGGGGTGCATGGAAAATTGTAAATCCATTTATCGATAAAGTCACAAAGGAAAAGGTATACCTGACCTTCATAAAAAATCGTAGTTATTAATGCCTAGTAACCTCTACATTTATTTGGTGGTGCATGACCTGTTTCAAAGATGATATCATGGGTTTCCACGTGGAACCTAAACCCTAAACCCTAAACCTATATGCAACAAATGCAACTGGGATGTGTGTGGGTCAGCTTCAAGTTGCACTCAACCAGCTGCACAATTACATTTAGGTCACTAGACCTAAGTCATCATCAGTACTATTGACATGATCTGTTGGAATTTGGGAGTGACTCCATATGATCAGCAAAGTTCTCAATTGTTCTCATTTTGTGGCTTCACGTTCCAAGTTCTGCATATCCAGAGTTCTCATTCTCATTCTGTGGGTTTGCTTTCCAAGTTCTGTGCATCCGGAAGGGTGTCTGAAGTGGTGATATGTGGGTGTTTTTTTTTCTCCTGTATCAGATCATTTTTGTAGAAGACAAGGAGATTGAATCCATATTGTTGGAGGAGATAGAGAAGGACCAAATTCCTGAGACATATGGTGGTACCTTAGGATTGGTGCCTATCCAAGATGCTCCCACTCCTAATTGGCCTCCAAGGGGCTAGGAAATTGGGAGATTTCCCTGTCTTGCCTTTATGTATCAAGCACAATATAGCTCCAAATCCATCTTGCAAAGTACAAGGTTTGAATTGCTCTGAATCCATCTTGCAAGGCTTAAGGTTCTAAATTATTCTTTTCTATATCCAACTGCCAGTTTTTATCAGCATCGTCAAGCCACCTTACAAGAACTTAAAAGTCCTGGTGCAAAATGCTGGATAATTTGTGTGGCATTACGTTAGCCCATTTGCAGCAATTTAATATTTGATTGTGATATCAAAGTTGTGTGTAGATAGCAATTTACTTTTTCCATGGTGAATTTTCGCAAGTCTCAGAAATGTTTTTGAGAATGATATGTTTCATCAAAAACTTAAGACCACGGGGTAAAGAGCAATTCATGTAATTGGAAACTATGTGTAGTTGGTTACATTGATATTGGATGTTACTTAATTGATGATGGCATGGATTTGGAGCAAAAGCCTCCACTGACAAATGTTGTTCACAAGAGTCACTAGCGCCCCAATTCGTGGCATCTAAATGCGCTGAGTTTTAGGTGCTTGCCCTTGACATGTAGTAAGACTCTTGTAAGACCTTATTCTTCCATATATGGACATGGGGTTCCCTGGGAAGAGAAGGCTTGTTAGCCTTTTGAGAAGTCAAGAATTCTACCCCAACTTCTTTTGGGCTTTAGGCTCCAATCTCTTTGAGCCTTTGTTGTAGGTTTTTGACATTGCTGTGCAAAGATAGTAGGGCAACACCGAGGGTTTTTTTGGGTGAAATTTTGCCAAATGGAATTTATTTACTTATTTCCAAATTAGCAAAAATTTAGTGCTTTTTGAGTTTTGAATAGCCAAATTTTAAAAAGAATCTATTTTAATTTTTTTTTTGCGAAATTTTAACCTAGGTTATAGTAGGTAGCCAAAAAATGTAGATGGGTGCTAAATTTTTACTTTCATATCTTCTTATTGCCAAATTTGGCTAAATCGTCTTATGTATGATCACCACTTTGGCTACATCACAAAATTGAAAAAGAAAAAGAAAACCCCATGGGGCAACACCTACTATTACAAAAGGAGGTTAGTTCTGGCTGGACAATTATTCCCAAAAGCTTCACAACTTGTTTTCCATAGGGAATAATACCCCAAAATTAAGGACCCTTATAACCTTGGGATGGGCGATTTCATAAGTGTACAACGTAGTGAATGAGCTTGTAGTCGCACTAAATGTTTGAGTGATGTCAAATTTTGTTTGGGGTATGAAGATGAGCTTGTGAGATATTTACAAAAGCATTCCCATATACTACCTTGCACTATTGAATCAAAGTAAAGTCTAATAGACTCATGTTGAAACGGGATTCACATAATCTCAACACCAATCGAAGATGCTCAGCTTGACAAGGTTGAAGCATCGGAAACCATAAGCAAATTAGTATGTTCAATATATGGCTTGTGCCAACCTCATGGGTTTTTAAGCATGGAGGTAATGTCAACATATCTCAAGAATCCCACCATGGAGAGAAGGCCCCTATGGCATCATCATTCAATTATGAACAAATTTCCTAAACAATTTGTTGGGGCGAGTCTATAGGCAAGGATTGCATTTTCACTTGTGTCTACAACACCTTAACACTACTTTTTGTATATCATTTCTTTCAAAATATTCATTTTGACTTATTTAAGGTAACTTATTTCCTTCTTGTGCAATTAATGTTTTATTTGCAACTTAAGTGTTCTATTAAGTAGTATAAGTCATTAAATAATTTAATTTGAAATGAAATTATCATGGCATGGCCTTCATTTATTTAACACCTTTATAAGAATCCTTTATACATAGTTGTGAACTACAATATTTAGTAATTGAATATTCAATCAATTGATGTTTTATTTGCAATTTAAGTGTTATATTAAGTATAAGTTATTAAATAATGTAATTTGAAATGAAATTACCATGGCATGGCCTTCATGTATTTAACACCTTTATTAGAATCCTTTATACACGGTTGTAAACTACAATCTTTAGTAATTGAATATTCAATCCTACTAGGATGAAGAAATAGGTAGATATATTCATGTGTCATTGAAAAGGCTCAAATTAGGGGGGAAGGAAAAATAAAATGAACGTACATGTAACCAATCTTTGCTCATATACTTCATTTTTGGGATTGCAACACATTAATCAAATGTGCATAATGTGTGACATTCACATTTGAGCAAGTTTATTCTTGTCTTATGTTTTCCATTCTAACCATTTTGGCAAAGATTCCATTTTAACTGTTCTAGCATGTCTTTGAAAAAAATTCATATGGAACTTTGACCCACATTCAATGTCATGAATGTGGTCATGACATTTACACTTGCTATCAATATATTGATGTAGGCAAGAATTGGGTGTTTTTGACAATGATAAGGGTGTTTCGCATGACATTTGTAACTTTAATATAATCATTGATCCCCCATGAAGTGAGGCATGAATGGTTTTGTTGTTGTTGTTGTTGAAGCATAGTGTTTCTCACCATGTTACTAAATAATCAAACATCAAGGCCATCTAACATGGGTTGTAGCCTTGACTAATTGTCATAATGTAACTAATTGTTTGCAGATATTCTTGATTTTAATGATTACTCAAGCTTGTTCCATTCTCTCCTTCCATTGAATAAGTAATAGCAAATTCATGTGCGATGGCTCCATGAACATGTCTCAATTGTGAATCCAAAGATCAACATATTAATTTTGGTTGTGCTTAAATGCACTCTTTACATACTTGAGGATATTTTGTGATAAGATTGGTTGCCAAAAACTCAAATGTGCGGTGGGTGCTTCCACAAGTTTGAATTGTGTTCTCCACTTTGAGCATTTACAATCTTTCCACCTTGTGTTATGAAGTACTACATCCCATAGTTTTTCATCCTTTGTTTGCTTGCTTTATATTTATTTCAAGCAACTTTTTGTTCTTGTATAAGGATGCAATTCTCCATCACCAATTTCGTAGTATGGAAAATATGCAATATTCAGTCCAATCTTTATAGCCAGCATTTTGTAAATCTTTATCGGAAATTGTTTGCTCACGAAGAGGTTGTCCCACCATACTATTTTTGATATGTTCAAAAGTTTCCTTGCTCATTTGGCAACCATTAGGTATTGCTTTTGGGAATTCTTCATACAATATTCTTTTGGGTTCATTATCGTTCACAACTACTATTCCCTTCTTAGATTGTTTTTTCAATATGTTCATATGTTGTGTACTATCCATGAATAGTTGTGGTGAGGTTCGAGATCAAACATGACATATCTTGCATCACAATTGAAAAAAATAATTCAATAATAATATTTTGTTGGGGGTGAAATTTAGTTTTGTTCATTCCAAGTTTGAAATTTGTTAGGTTAGGGTACATAGTTCTCCATCACCCATGGCATGCAATGTGGCAAAAGTTTTGGTTTTGGGAGTGAAATATGCACATAATACAATCTAACACATAGATCATATAAGTGATCATATAAGGAATAGAAATAGATTGCATGTCTATTGAAACATGTACAACATATGCATGTTGATGGACTTGGGTATGTTTCAAAGGTGGATGTCAAAGTGCTATTTGGATTTATTTACTACAAAAGAAAAAAAAATGTAATATTGAAAAAATGAACAAAAACAAGATGGATTTCATGCAAGGCTGAAATATTTTCCAAACCCTTTTGAATGACATGAAATTTGCTTACATGTCCTTGGGACGGTTGGGAACTACATTCAAGTGAGAGAACAAGTTGAACCATACAATGAGGTAAAGATGGAATATACAAGTTACCTTATGAAACAAAGGGCAATCACAAGGATTGGTCCATGTGGTGACATTTAATTGATCCTCGCTCTACATTGTCCAATCTTTCATGTTTATGGGTGGGATGGGGAATTAACTTGCACACTATGTTTGAATTTGAATAAACCTTGGTGGAGGCCAACATACCAAAGGGGTGGATGGATTCACGCTTTCATCCAAAATGCACATAGGTGCACAAAACACTTCAAATTTGGACCATCCTAAGATCCATAAGGTTGTGCATTTCAAGTGTAAATTCACAATAGCTACGCCAAATTTAGATGTGCTATTTCTTCTTGGTTTTTCACTTGGGAAAAAAAAGACATCAAATGTTTCATTATGGTATGCCCCCATCACATGAATGAATGAATTTTGAGTGTCAATATTACAAGTTGTGGATTTCAAGAGTACACACTCAAAATTAATTTTGCACTTTTGTGCTACTTTTCAATTTTGTGGTGTTGTAAAAAATAAATGGTCTCTACGGGTATGTCTCTTTCTACCTAGGTATAAGTAAAGGGTATATATCCGTTTACCATAGCATTGGAATAGGTATATGGTGCATTCATGTATATGTACATATATACACATATCTCCATTATTTAAGAAAGATACAAACATGTATGTCTAGCACATACTTTTGTTTCATTTATTTGCTCCATATCCTTACCTATCAAGGACTAGTTAGTGATCATGGAAATCCTTGAACTCGCCATCATTGTGTCCTCATTGACCAATGACCACATGTACATTTAGGGGAGGATATCAAATAAAACACGTAGCAAAGTAATAATAATAAAAACTTACTCTTGTGAATTTCAATATATCATCATGGGCTGGGCCTTCTTCACAATTTGGTTGAAATAAGAAGCAAAGGCTACATAAAAATTCATATATGCTACAATGGTTAGTTAATTTTAACTACCTGCCTACTGACAACTTACTACCTTGTACTAGAATCATCTACATGCATTTACTGACCTACTAGTCACCTATTGTCCTACCTACCTACCTATATGACCTATTTTTTATAGTTCAACAATGGTTTACCAAGGTGAAACCCAACATCAACTCAGTTGGAATTCATCCATTGAGCTTGATGTGAGTGTAGAGATGTGCGTTGAGCACGAGTTTTTCTACTAGTGCACAGTCATCTTTCCTAGCTCAATGTTTGATACACTACTCTTGGCTTGCATGTGATATTGGATGTCGTGTGTTGGATGTTGTGCATTAACATATTGAAGCACTTACATCCATCACCAGCTACAAGTATAAAACACATTGCTCGGGTCTTTGAGAGGAAGGGAGGACAAATCACAACAAAGGAGGTACCAGCAGAATCCTTCTACCTCACATTCCTAGGTCATCATCGTTGAACCCTCACTGTTGCAAATGAGGACTAGCTGTATTGGAATTAGAACCATCCTCATTTGGAATCTTGGGTGATCCAATTTGGCACTGCATCTCCTGGATTGTCTGGCCTATAAAGAACCTGCAATATACATCAGGTAAAAAATACAAAATGTTTTGCACCCACAAGAGTGGGAGCCATGTGAACAAGGAATAAAGGAGAGCCATGATTGTAATAGCATGGCCGAATAGAAAGCCTGCCCCTGGATAGAATGTCCACACTTTTCCCGCAATCGGTACTCTCATGCTCAGGACAGTATTTGTCAAAGCTTCCCTGCAGCAACACACCCCATGCAAATGTCATTCATTGTGTATGCATAACTGAGCAGGCAGGCTGTTGCAAACTCCTGGCAGATGTAAAATTACTTCACAGGGACACAAGGAAAGTGGAAAATAAAGAAAGAGGAGAGAGGGACCTCTCCCTGAAGACTTTCAAGCACTTTGAATTCCAAACAGGTTGTGAATGCATGTAAAGAGATTCAAACTGGATAGATTTGGGAAATACAGGTCAAGGGGCAAGAGTCTGCATGCACCTATACTCCAGTACACGATAGAATGGGGAAACAACACCGCTTACACCCACAGATGAGCAACGCAACAATGTAAAGCCATTCTCCACTGCTCTAAATGCATCTGTGTCAAATTCCAGAGGACCCACTGGTCCCCATGTCCAGCTAGGTTGCACCATAATATCAACTCTGTGAAACGCACAGAAACCATTGTTAATGGATACAAACTTACAAAAGCAATTTACAGCAGCAAACAAACGATGCTTGCACATCAAATCACACCAATATTTCACATTGAGACCTACACAAGGAATAACTACAAAAAGATACCCCTCGTTCAGAGTGGAAGTCTCAAACATCAAACCCACAACAGAGAATTACGGCAAGAAAAAGCCAAATTGAGATGAAGCATTGTACCCCAGCTTTCCTGCCTGGCGAATCAAGTCTGGGAACTCTAAGTCAAAGCAAATGGCTGCTCCAATCCGTCCCAATGCTGTGTCAACCACTTGAATTTCTCCTGGTCCAGCCACCAAGTTTGTCTCCACAAATGGTACTGGATGTGACTTTATGTACTTAAAGCCAACTGACCCATCTGGCAAAATGAGAGCAAATACATTGTTGGCTGCACCCAGTGCAGCCCAGGGACTGAAGAACTTAATGTAGGACAGTCCTAAGTATGGGCCAGCATGCATTAGGTCATTCTCTGGTGAGACATTGAGATTGCTTGCAGCTTGCTTTGACTTCCTGCCTTCCTTTGCAATTTGAGCTGCTTTCAGTAAGAGGGCAGATTCAGCCTCATCTCCCTGGACGACAGTGGCAGCTTCTGACCATATTATGAGAGCATCTCCAGCATCTACACGTGACTGTGTTTCATTCCAAAGACTACCAACTTCTGCCTCACCTGCTGCCTGTCTGGACGGATAGTTGCACACAGGAAAATGCATCAGAAAGATCAACAAAACTTTTGCAGACTGACTCTGCAGCTTTAAACTGGCAAGACTGAAAGTACTAACTACCTGCTAACCAATCTGGATCCGTGAGTTCAAGCCAGTGTTGGTCTTGGTATATAGGCTTGTGCCTGGTATCAACACTGGTAGCAAGGACCCTACCACTCTGGTATGAGCTGAGGCAATACCAGCTTTATACCCTTACACAGCCTGGTAGGAACCTGAGGTAATACCAGCTTTGTACCAGATTTATACAAGTTTTACTACCTGGTACATACACATATACCTGTACCATACCAGCCAGAAATCAGTCTTCGACCCAATACCAGGACCAGGCTGGTAGGTATGTTCATGAGTTGACATCTATCAGACAAACACTGGTCCAAACTGATGACTTATGTCAGTCAGTGGTGGTATTTAGGGTTTTGCATATTGCCAAAATACTTTACTCTCTGCTGTGGTGTTGTCAAGATACCGATGGAAAAAATCAAGGACTAATTTGCACCACCCTGACAATCAACTGCAACTTCACTGATCATGGAGAGTTGCAGAAGGCACCCTTCTCCCAAAACAAGAGAACAAGAGAACTTCACCTGAGGATGCAAGAAGCTGCAACAGTGGGGTTCAAGGTCTCAGCAATTCCCCTCTCGAAGAAGGCACCTGAGAGTAACACCTCTCTACATCCAGTGTAAACCAATGACAGGAAGAAAACCCCAATGCAAATCTTGGTGTGCAGAGCATGATCTCGACGTGCAGTTGCAGCTTTCTGCCTCACATTCTTCTTCAGGTACCCATTCAAAGGCCTTGAAGAGTCATTGATGCGTTCATATCCATCTGCACAATCAGAAAACAAATTGTGCACAATCAGAAAAAATGCAGTCAGAAAACAATAAAAAAAATGGACAATCACCAGAAAACTTCACAAAAAATTGGTTGATGTTTACAATGGGTTGCTTATCTATCAGTTTGATTCTTGAGTGCAAAAGGGACATGGACACAATCTTCTTGGAATACCTGGAGTGTGACCTTGTGAAGAAGAAGCAAGTGTTGTGGATGTTCAAAGTGCAGAAACAAGATGATGTGTACCTAGAGTGTGATCTGAAGAAGAAGAAGCTAGGGTTTGTGGATGTTCAAGAGCAGAAAAAACATGCTGTCTACCTGGAGTATGATCTTGTGAAGAAGAAGAAGCTAAGGTTTGCAGATGATAAAGAGCAGAAAGAAGATGGTGTGTACGTGGAATGTGATCTTATGAAGAAGAAGCTAGGGTTTGTGGATGTTCAAGAGCAGAAAGTAGATGGTGTGTACCTGGAGTGTGATCTTGTGAAGAGCAAGCACATCCTTCTACGAAATGTCTTGTCTCACTATCTCCACCCCTCTCCGAATCTGCGAGAACAACACTTTCGTGTGCAATTGACGCTGCCCACGCCAACAAGAACACGATTCCATCAACGCCCCATACACTAGCCGTCAACACCAAGGGTTTGACGGACGCTTGCGAGTAGGCTGGATTCCCCACGGATCCGATGGGCGCTTTTGATGCTGCTAGGTGCCAGAGAGCCGTCCATATGGAAGCGAAAACAAGCGGCTGCGACAGAGTCGCACCTCCATATCTGCGCCTGTAAACCAAGCTTGCGAGAAAGGGAATACACAGAACCAACCAGGCGATGGTACTGACGAACAAGACTGTAAGCACACCGGGAAGTGTAAAGGAGGGATCGTTGAACATCCCTCCAAACGCCACAGTAAACCCTAAAGATTGCACCAGGAGTGTGAGAAGGAAGAGCAAAAGCGGCTTTCCCCATGACGATGATGATGTTCTTGTTCTTTTCCCTGAGCTTTGATCACCAACAACAACAACAACAATTTGGTGTAGAAACTGGAGCAGAAGAAATGGCTGCAGCCATGAAGTCACCATCACCGATTGCAATCCCGATAAAGCTGTACACAATGCAGATCCCACTAAGAATCCTGCAGCTTTCCATTTGCTCCCTCGCAAACAACCCATCTGTGTGTGTGTGTCTGTGTGTGTCTCTGTCTCTGTCTCTCTCTCCTTCAAACTAAACTGACGATCTCCAATTTGCAGCTTCACAGCCATCTCCGTGAAAAAGAGGCGAATCTGTTCGCCATTTTGCGATTTTTTTTTTTTTGAAAAATAGAATATTCTGTCGCAAATTCCCTGTTTTTTAAGCAAAAAATCACGCCAGAAAAGGATCTAAAAGTTCACCAAAAATCGCCAAAAATCAAATGCCAACAACATGAAAGAAAGGTTGCTGGAGAGAGAATAGCGCAGTGCTGTCGTGCTCTGCGCACGGGGCGAGATTCGAACGTGCGTGGAGTTTCGAACCACTAGGGTTACGCTGCCACTGACCTATTGGTTATTAGAAGCATCTACTGTCTGAGCTATTTATTATAACTAATGAGCTCTTGATTAGTTACCTAGGTCCATAACCATATTGTTTCTTGAATGAAAGCATCAGAAATTGTTCTCTTCATGAATGAAAATAACATTCATCGTACATTTACATTCGTTTTAATATGTCAAGCCCTATTTTTATTTTTATTTTTTTTCAATAGCCATACCCGTTTTTGGGATGAAAAAATCATAATTGTTCTTTTTCATGGATGAAAATAATTTTCATTGTACATCCATTTTCAAATATTTCATTAACAATAAATTGGACTACAAATATAGGTGTATGATTTTATTTATTTTTTTAAAAAAGAATTATTAAAAAGTGACTCACATGTATTTCATAATTGCTTAGTAGGGGGAGGTTGTCTCAATTCTTGCAAGAGTCAATTAGGTTTGGTAACCAACAACCTATCATGGGTTACCTAGTCCATTAAGGTTAATTTGGGGTGACAAATTATGTTGTTTTTTTAAACCACATTTTTTTTGGAACATGATTTTCTAATCATGATGATACAATCATAATCATGACCAAAATTCATGTGTGCGTTGAACATGAATTTTGTATGAAATTTTTGAATACATCACATCTTATGCCATAATGTCATGGAATGTCATTCATTGCCCTTGTTGGGTAAGGTGTTTGTGAGATTGTCGATCCACATGTTGGATGTGTTGCCTTACTCACCCTAACATGCTTGCTAGCACCTTAATCAACATAATGGGCAAGGGTTGGACCATTCCATGGTACATAACGTATTTGGAAGGCACCTTACATGACAAAACAAACTATAGATATCATTTAATTTGTGAAAATTGGGTTCCATTCAAACCTAATGGGTTTAGGGTTTAGGGTTTAGGATCATTTATCATCTTGGGATTTTTAAATGTAAGATTTATTGTCATAACACATTTTAATGTAAGAATATCTTACCCATACTAAAAACTTAGGGACAATACAATTGATTTTACATGGAGTTTCATCAACATTATAAACAAATTTATCATAGATGGTCAAATTAGCTCCACATATGGAGTCACAAAAGCCTTGGTGTCTCATGTGTGTAGTTTAATGGCATAGGTAGTTAGCAATTTTTTTAGAGATGAGTTTTCACATTGTGTTTTTTTCAAAACAATGAAACGAAGCATGAAGAAATGAAGTTTTGGGGTTTTTTTTTCAACATTGTTCATCATTTTTTTAAAAAAAATTGCCAAAAATATAGGAGGATGCTTGAATATAATTTAGATAAATGTCATTAATTGATGGGAGACCCTTTTGGGGTTGATCATTGATGTTTATACAACATGAAATTCATAAAAGCCACTCGTAGTTAAACCAATTATAAAGCATTTTAATGTTACAAATAAGGTGAAACTACAAATAGAACCAAGTTTCATTTCCTTGTTATAAAAGCAAAAATCAAAAAAATTATATAATGAAAACTATTGATTAACTAAAAGTTGTAAGGAAATAACTTAAGATATGTCAAAGTTCAATGAGAAAAATAATCATATCTTGTCATAAAACATTATAATGTCTAAAGGTAAGGTGAAATTAAGAACATAGTTCACTATTAATTCTTGCACATTGTAACTATGTTACACAATTTTTTTTAAAACATTAAGGAGTATTTTTTAACTAGGTGCTAATTATGAATAACTCAATAACAACAAAATTATAGTTGCATAAACCTTCAAGTCCATTTATATATAATATTGAGGCCGCCATAGAACCTTGGTAGCTTCCATATTAATTATCTTATTTGTAAAATTGTAAAATTATGTATAAAAATTACGAAGGAAAGTAGAAAATCTTTTGGAGTATGCAAAAAATGTATACTTTCAACATGGAATCTTCAAATTTAATTAGTTATTTGACATGGGTGTGTTGAAGTTGCCCCTATGCTATGATATATACCATAATGTTACAATGATCAAGTCAATTAAAAACATGATATACATGAATGCACGCTATTTATTATAAGCAAAATTTGAAAACAATCACACAAAATATCAATGTTAATAAGATAAAAGTTAGAGGAAAGTAGTTGACAACATGTAATAATAACATTTTCATAAAAAAATTAAAATGAATTTAGCCTTTGCACCTTGTAGACACACAATGATGGATCAAACATGAGTAGAGCCAAAAAATTGATGGCATAACTCCAAGAAGGTCAATTCCTTTGTATTCTAAAATAAACACAGTTATCCTACCATAATTATTGCCTCTCAAGATTCCATTCAACCAATGCATCCTATAATTGAATTGCAAGTTTGTCAAATTTCTACCAAATGATTATTTAATTTTGAAGATTCTATTTTGTCTAATAAAATGTTCCCAAATATTCCCAAATATGTTTCATTTTACTTCACAATTTTTTTCTTTTGAAAAAAATTGTTTTTGAAAAATTCAACATGTTTAAAATAATATAAGTTTTGTTGAACCTACTATTCAACTAAGGTAAATTCAAATGGAGATAAAACTTGATTTTTAACACATATGGATTGCATTAGAACTCCAATGAAACAAAAATAGATAACTAATTAGAGTTCCCTCCTTTTCATAAGTAAGGGTCATTTGTTTTGCTTTTCAAATAATGGTAAATAATGGTTGTGAAAATTTGAAATGACTTGATGTTACACATGGGGGTTATAACATATGAAATTGCACATGCATACATGGTCCCATGACATGGAATATATGAAAAAGCACATGCATGCATGCTTACATGCATTCCACATCACAAATGGCACGAATGACATGGTATGACATAAAGTTCATTGCATGCATGGCATGTAAGATGTTGGGCTTATTTGTAACTTGCCTATGTGGTAGTTAGCCAAATGGGGAATACTAAACTTTGATGGATTATATGAACAAGCTATGTGAGTGAGATTTTTGTTGATATCATGTTGACATGGCAATACTATGGTACTAACAAAATTTGTGATGATTGGCTTGTTTAATGTTTTTCCAAAATCTACACAAGCACAATTAAGTTTTAAAATTCTTGATGGAGATCATAACAAGAGATGTAGATGAGTTAAGACCACTGATATTTAACAATATGGTCTTATACCCACATTTGAATATCTTTTTGGATATGGTTATTGAATGCTTGCAACAATGACTCCCAAGACCAAAAGAATGAAATTCATTAAACATTGATGAAACCATCCATTATGACTTGGTTGTGGATGAACCTCAATTGAATTCATATTTAGTTTGAACTTTGCAACCCAAAATGTAAGAAGTAGGTTGTTATATATAAAGGTACATAGGTAGGAAAATAGGTGAATATTGGGTCATTAAATTAAATAGGTAGAGGTTGTTTTAATTACCTTAATAACAACTTATTTGTGGGATATTATTTGTAGGTAATAACATAATAAAGGCAATTAATCTAACCACCGTGGTTAGATAGGGAATTGAAACCCAATAGAAAATGAATGTTTCTTGATCACTTACCATTCATCTTCCATGGTGCGTTACTACGTGTTGGTTCATTATGGCCCACAATAATGGATCGACATCCATGAGTGCACTGATTTGGATGGACAATTTGATTGGATTGAAAAAAAAATCATTGGGTTTTTAGCCCTAAATTAACCACCATGATTAGCATTGTGACAATTTTTGGTGTTGATCCTTTTAGTCATTGTTCGTTTTTGGCCTTCAACTTTGACCTCACTTACATTTTATCCCCATCTTGGCCTACACTAATTTAGAACCCACCACTAGGATGCACATATTGACATGCCCACCTACTTATTTAATATACCCCTTAAAGTATTTACCTACCTACCTACCTAACTTAGATGATTTACTATTTGCCCCAACCTACTACCCACTAACAAGACCTTACATACATGGGCCCACCTACATGTTTCCTAAATATTAATGGTGAATTAAACCCATTGCAGCCAAAAGAAACTTAATGCCAATAGTAAAGTGTAATTGCAAAACCCTTGTCATCTTTGACTTAATTTACCTTTTCAATTTTCAATGTTAATAAAAGATTAATTTTGAATGCATGTATTACAATAGGTGCTCAAAGGCACATGGCAATACATCAAAGGAAAATTGGAAAAAAAAAAACTACCGTTTGCAATTTTATTTTAGTTACAAAGGACATTTGTTACTAAAAATCACCTAATCGCATTAAACAAGTTGCATAAGACATTAATTGCAAGTGTGGATGAAGTTCATAAGAATCAATACTTCACCATCTGTATATTATTTTATGCCATCCATATATTACCATAAAAATCAACAATTTACATTGGCAAAAAAAATGATTTGAGAATTTATGTTTTAAAAATAAATAATAGATCATCATTATCTATTTTAAATGATTTTAGATTGTGATATGTGACATTATACAAATATGCCTTTTGGGGGAATTTTGGCCAAAATAAATTAAAATCAGTATTTAGGTTGATAGGTCGGACTATGTAAGTAGGTAGGTAGGTTGGGAGGTAGGTAAATTAAAGGGTTGGTAGGTAAATATTTTAATTTTTTCTAGGTTTAATTTTTAAAGTTACGTTCTTTTGATTGGTTCATTTTAAATGGCATGTATTTTTTTAATATGAAAGTGTACAACAAAAAAATATTTCCTATATAATTTTCAGGATGGAAATGGAAGACAAAACATATGGGATAAAATTTGAAGTTGCAATTACAAACTAGGTTACAATTAGAAATTTTATTTCATAACTTTGTCCTTTTATTTATTTTTGTAAATTATATAACCAAGTAGATAAATAAGTAAGTCATTATTCGATCAACTAATTAATTACTAATTACTATCTATATTATAATCAATTAAATACTTTATTCAGTTATAAATTATAAAATAACTAAAATAATTAATATATTCGAATTAATAGTTAAAATATTTAACACCATAACTTATAATGTATAATTTATCAAATAATATATAAAAATGGATTACTTAATAATTAACTATTTATTATTACACATAACTCTCAAAAATTAATTACAATATTAACTATAAATACTAAGTATTAACTATTAATTATCAATTAACCAATGAATAGTTAACCTACATTAGGTAGGTAGGTAGGTAACTTAGGCTAAGTAAGGTAGGTAAAAATAATTAGATAAATAGGAAACTTATGTTAAGTAGGCAAACAAACATATTTAGGAAGGTATGTAATTAATTTTCTTAAACAAGAATTAAATAAAATTTTATATATACATCAATGGAAACATATCCCCATTAGATCCTTAATAAAACTTAATAAAAATACACATAACTCTCAAAAATTCCCTAATACACTTATATATACCACAAGGGATTATGTTAGCACCCTAATGTTGTTATTAAGTTCGGTTCCATTTGCAACTAATTGAACATATGGGCACGATCATGGATGAATTTTTTTATAAAATGTAGGATGAAAAAGTCATTAGTTGCAATTATAATTGTAACATAGTTGCAATAATGGTCAAGGCTACAAAATAGTTGCAAAAACAGTTAAAGCTAGTTGCAAATGACAATTAATTGCACATAGTTGCAAATCCGTTAGTTGCATTTTGGGGGATTTCTTCTAGTGATACTTGAATCCAAAGTACATCTAGAAATTAACAACCACCACATAAGTTTTCCTTAAGCTAGGAAATTTGTAAAACTACATATATGGTAATTTATAATATGTAACTCCCTCATTGCTTTTGTAAACTATAATTTCAAATGGCAAAATGATTGAATGTGTGCAATACCTACATTGTTAACAATTAATTGGAAATGGAAGAATGGCTAAGGCATGGCAATCCCTTTTCAATTCTTTGCAAATTATAATTGAAAATGGCATAATGTTTTTGGGAAATAATGCCTTCATGTTTTTCTACAAATTTCAATATGACGTGGCATGAAAATTTGCAATACACTTATGTTTCTACAAACTATAATCTAACATGGCAAGGGCATATGTGATACCTTCATTTCCAATCTTTTTATGGGATTGATTACAATACCCTCATTTTTTCCACAAACTATAAATGGTGATGGGAAAGTTGCATTACATTCATATGATATACTCACATAATTTGATTTTATGTGAAAATGAATGTTAAGATACCCCAAGATAATAGAAAGTTTGCAATCAAACCAACAAAAGGTAGGAGGTCATATATAGATGCAAGGTAATGCAAAATTGTATGGGAGCCCAAAAAATCTCAAAACTAATCTATCATTATTTGAAAACAATGGTACATGCTACCTTTCATAAATGTTATTTTTCTTAATCACTAATTGCACATGCTTTATGGTAGGCAACTATGGATCAAGTTACATTTAGTGTATGTCAATGTGTGAAGAATTAACACCCCATTGTTGCGAGGTCAGTAACCTCTACCAAAAATTCCTTAGTGGTGTCACAAAATTTCATGCAGACAAATATTTGTTTTTGTAAACAACATGAAGGCCTAAAATCTCAACAAAAATAAAATGATTTTGTTTGTAAATGTATTGGTCACAAATTACTCTTAATTCATGATATGAATTGATTACTTGAATATCCTTGAATCATGTTGCCTTTAACGATGAATGTTTCTCATGCTTAGGGTCCCAAGCTTGGTGTAAGTTCTTGGTGTACATGAACTTGTTAGTTCTAATTAAATTTGTAAAGTCATCATCCTTCTCAATGTTAAAGAAAGCCATAATCAAAATGAAACATGCCCCCCATGTAGGACTACCGAGGATCTTGCACATCATAGGACATACACATCTTACCAATGTAGGTTTTCAAACTTTTGCTAAATGTTATGTGTTTAACAAAAGGTTGTTGAATTCAATAACAAATTGTTTTTGGCAAGATCAATTTTTTTTTATTAAGTGTGTAAAGGCATTGCCTAAAATGCGAAAATTCATCACAACATGATCTTGTTTTCATTGACCCCCTTTTTGAATTGAAGGGCACCTTGATGTGTTCGCTTCCATAGTGAGGTTGTGATATTTATCCAAGTGCATGTAGAATAGCCATTTGGCCACATAAGACTACCTACATTCCCCAAAATAACAAGTAGACCTCCCCCCATAAGATCTAATTAATAGTTTCATTTGTTATGGCTAGTGGAGAGTGTACAAATGTGTCGTCACCTACAACATTTTTGAAAAATCTTCAAAAAATTCCTTTGGAGACTCAACCTCCACACTTGTAGTTAACTTTAAAAAAAATAAAGAATAAAACACAAGTGGGTAAGTTTTAACATGCTAGGAGTTATTGTGTTTTAGGTACTTACATCACAATTATAATAAATAAACCAAGGTAAATTAGCTTGGAACAAATTCCAATGCAAACATGACTGTAATTATTTGGATTTTTGGATGGGATATAAATTTTTAAGTGGGGTGCCTCATTCTAATTTTTGGATATGAGATCACACCACTCTTTTGTGTTGTGTGTGTACACTTGTTTTCCAAGTTTTTATACAAGTTTATGTGTTGACAAGGATTTTGGTTATGCTTGGATTCTTGTGTGGGCATGTGAATTATATTTTGTATCCAAAAAAATCTTCAGATGTGATGCATCATTTAGGGTGTTTTGTGTCATTTGTTTTATGTGTGTGTGAACAATGATAGTCATAGGTGCCAACATGGTTGCACATAACAAATAAAATAAACCATAATAAATGTAATCACTTGTGAACAACATTCTTATAAATTTTCAAATTGACTTAAGATTCAATATTTTTCATGTAACCTATGCATTGTGATGTAATATACAATCAATAATGACATATAAAATATGAACCACTTTTATTCCCATTAGAAGGTGAGAAAAGATCAATTTAACATTTGTAACCCTTTTAAGGTCCTAAGTAAATGAAATATAAATACTTGAGATTGATCCATTTTTTAAAAATTGTTTTCATATTAAAGAAAAAATGAATAATTATTACACTTTACATGGTGTGGGATCATCATTCAAATTAATATTAATTTTTTTTATAAAACTCAAAATTTACATTTTTTTCTTCCAAATTATAAAATTGTAAAGTATTGCATGTTCAAAAAATGACAAAAAACACCGTCCTCCTTTCATTGGAGAAGAAGGTGGGATGAAGCTAAAGGATAAGCCTTATGTAAAGAGAGGTTTTAAGTATGAATGTTTAAAATATGACAATATTGCATTCATGAACATGACACTAAACCATGATAATATCGAGATATATTGCATTCATGAAATATTTGCCATCATTATTTGGATGTTGCACAAAATACATTAGGGGGAAAAACATCACTTTCCTCTCACATGGAAAGAGGGTAAGGTGAAGCTAAAGAGAATTTGAATATTTACGATTAATGCATCATTGGTCTAAATAATGAAATATTTTTTAGCCCAAGTTCCATCTCTTTAACAATATCTATTACCACTTAGTAATCTTTGTTTGCAATTGTATCAAATAAACATTAACAATACTTCTTTCCCACCTTTTTATGTGGGTTCATTTTGTTCCTTTACAATATGTGCAAGTGGGGCTAAAAGGTTTGTAGTTCATTCAAGTAGCTTCAAAATGAGAAAACAAGATATTTGTGGGTGTTGGTTCATTCCAATTCGGTCACACCTTGTCACGAGCACGAAAAACTATAAGAATAGGAACTAAGCCGAGGACATAGCAATGAAAACAAATCACAAGAAATGCAAGCTTAAGTTTAATCCAAGACTGGAAACATAAAGATGCAAGGTGGGTCAACACCTGTAATTAGGAGCCAAAGAAATTACTTTGGAAATGGATTACAAGTATTTTTTCCTCAAAAAAACTTTTACATGCAAATGAATTTTTGAATGATTTTTTTGTAACTTGTTATAAAAAAATTTAAATGTTCTCTAATGCATCACATTTTTTTGGTTAGTCATTATTGAATAAATATGAAAATTTAAAAGTGTGTAAATTCAATGTTTCATCTTGAAAATGATCAAAATTTTAAGTCATCACTAAAAATTAAAATTTCACATTCTTTAGTTTTATTATATTCTAAACCATAACTTTTCTTATACATCATGTACATTATAACCCATTTATATGTGGTAAAGAATTTTTGAAACTCTAAAATTTTAAAACAATTTTGAAACATATTTTAAATGTTTAAAGTTTTAGAATTTCACATTTTTAAAAGTATGAGTGCTTTTTGAATGTGGCTAATATGGTTTTATCATTTATTTATTTTTTATTATATGAGTCCTTTGAAAAATTGATTCCATTTGACGTAGTATGTGTACATTTTCAAACATCCTAAATAAAAACCAAAACTTAAAATTTTAAGTTGTTTGACATTCATATGAGAGAAAAAAAAATCAATTTTCCATGATTACCATGGTTTTAAATGGTAATAAAAAAAGGTTTGATTTTGACTAATTATGTCTAACATTTGATGTTTTTTTTAGTTCCTAATTATGTGTTTTGACCCAGGAAAGAATATGATATATGCTAGAAGATGATTTAAACAAAACTTTATTTTGATAATGTATGAAAACAAAAGTTATGATATGAAAACGTACCTAAAATTGATGTTGAACACACTAAAGGTAATGGGAGGTCCTACCCCTATTTATACTCCATTGGGGACTTAGTTCAAATAAGCTTCCATAAAGGTTTCCGTGTGTGCATTGACTAAGCTTTTTGAGAAGCTTCCAGACCTACTACCACTACAAAGTTAACTACTTTAATTTTTTTTTTTCATATTCGGGTTGTGACAACCTCTAAGTTAACTATTTTTTTTCATCCTCGAGTTGTGACAACCTCTAAGTTAACTTTTTTTTTTCATCCTCGGGTTGTGACAACCTTTAAGTTAACTATTTTTTTTTCATCCTCGGGTTGTGACAACCTCTAAGTTAACTATTTTTTTTTCATCCTCGGGTTGTGACAACCTCTAAGTTAACTATTTTTTTTCATCCTCGGGTT
>Ga0116231_10002142_pt1 | contig 41266 bp, 31 predicted proteins | sample S1TSphgellanicum_2_FD_89695 | JGI IMG/M metagenome (GOLD analysis project Ga0116231, IMG submission 89695) | Host-associated microbial communities from peat moss isolated from Minnesota, USA - S1T2_Fd - Sphagnum magellanicum MG | ecosystem: Host-associated > Plants > Peat moss > Unclassified... | reverse complement strand
GTGCTCTCCAGAATCCTCGGCGCGACTTCCAGAGGAGCAGATGCCGAGTGTGACCGTTGGAGAAGCTCTCCTCGAGGTCCGCCATCGCTCCTGAGCAAGGAAGCTTGCTTTTCCTTGCTTGTTTGCTGTAGTCTCGGCCGATCCTGGGGCGCGATCGAGTTGGTCTGAGGGGTGCGCAGACCGCGAATCGTCGCGATATCCAGAGGAGCGGCTGGCGGATAAGACCGTTGGAGAAGCTCTCCTCGTGGTCCGCCATCGCTCCTGAGCAGGGGAGCTTGCTCTTCCTCGCTTGTTTGCTGGGGTCTCGAGCGATCCTGAAGAGAGATCGAAGTCGCCTGATCTGAGCTCGCAATCCTTCCCACCTCACAGATCGTTTCCCCGGAGTGGGGAGAGATCGGTGTGGCAGGAGCTTCGCTGAGCTCTGGCGATGCCGAAACAATAGAGCCGTTGGCTGCAAGTAAGTTTTTCCCGCCCGTCGGAGAGGAAGCTCGGGCGTTCCCGCCGTTTCTTGGTCTCAGTTTGAATTTGCTGAGTCCCGGCCGCGCGCCACGTCCGGCTTTCCTTATCCTGTAAGCTACCAAAACAAACTCATTGAGCTTGGCGGTCTGTGAATAAGCAGCATCTGAGCAGACTTCCATCATTGTAGAGAGAAAGCGTTTAAGAATCGACTAAAAAAAGGTGCATTCGGACAGGGAAATCATGAGCCTTTCTGATACACGCTCAGACAGCAGAGAGCTCCCATCGCCGAGACTCTTTGCCTTCATTGAACAAACACAGTGACCAAGTGTGAGAGAAGAACAATTGAACTGCTAATCTATGAGCTCGAGTGTTTGGTGGCTAGCGTCTAACACTTCGAAACCATCGCGATGCCATCAGCTTCGTAAGCAGGCCGCTCCTGTCCACTAGAGTAGCACGGGATGGTGATGTGTGCTGTTGGATTGGCAAGACACGTGACACTAATTCTCCTCGCTTTGCTATGATTCTGCATCCTTGTGCTACTGTATCCATCATCTCCTTCAGCCTCTTACCATTCTCATCAAGGGCATACAACTTCTGTAGCATTTTTGTGACGTCCTCCACAGTGATGAGACCGGACTTGTCGCCATCTTTGCATCGGGCTTCGTACATTGAGACATGAGCACGATATGACTCAAGCGAACTTTTAAGCCTTTGTAGTGTTTGACTCTTAGATGGATCTTCGTCAGGTAGTGCGCCTTTCTTCTTGATTTGATCTTCAAGATATTCTTCAGTAGCGGGATGATATACTACGATGGAATTTTGTTTTAAGAAGGTAGCAAAAAGTGCAGCTGCCTCTATTGTCTGCTCCATCTCCATCTTGAGAAGGGCTTCCCTTCTCTCTAGTGCTTCGATCTTGAGTCGTGCAATTGCCTCCACTCCTCTTCTCTCGTTAATAGCTTTCGCTACATTCTCATCTATCCTTTCATGAACAATTTCCATTGTCTCGGTTACCACACGTGTGTGAAACTCATATGAACATCCACATAACTTACACTTTCCATGAACAAATGCTGGACAAAAGCGTAGCCGAAGGAAATTGTCGATGAATCTCAAACCGGTCTCCCGGCTGGTGCACCGCTTGTGGCAGAGTTTACCTTTGCATGCAGGCTGCGTGCAGATAGTTCTCAGGTGTCCAAGGTTGATCACTGTGGCAATGGTCTCCCGGATTACTAAATGTTGACTTCTCCCCTCAATATCCCTTTGGTGCTCAACAAGATCTCGTTGTTGCTGCTGAGTAGATTCAAGATTACGTTCTATGACACTTGACATTTCTGACAGCGGCATTTCTATTGTCGTAAGCATGTCTCTTACATTGTTAAGGGACACCGTCCTCTCTGTGGAGTGTGGTGGAAGGGATCCAATGTGATCTATCAACTTGCTTGCCTGGATTACTGATCGATTCCAACTATTCTCATATTCCTTCTCTACACTCTTTGAAATTTTGATACCATTCTTTGCAGCTGCAAGAAACTTAAAGGCTTCACTATCAAAGTAGTACATCCTGTCCTTGCTCAGCTGTATGGCAGAGGTTTCCTGAATTTCAGCAAGCATTCTCTTAAGAAGGCGCTGAGTGTCCCCAGGAGCAAACATGGTACTTCTTGAGTTGGTAAAACAGAATGTGATATTGTTTACAATATCTTTGTGGAGGTGGGCAAGAAGCTGAACAATACAATACTTCAGGGATGGTGTAAGCCTTTGTTCATTGGGCTTGCAGAGTATACACACACCATTCAGCACTGCATAATTTGAGATGTATGATATAATGTCTTTCATGTTCATAACATCTTGTTCAAAGCCTCTTGTGTCTCCAATGCCAGGAGTGTCTATCAACCGCACTGTCTTGTCTCCAATCAGAAATGTGTAAGCTCGGCAACTTTGGGTACAGGAACTAAAATTTCCCATGCTTGGACCTTCTCTTTCATCTGGCACCCCGACAACAATCTCTATCTCTTCATCATCCTCAGTCGATGTAAAAAATCTGGAGTATATCAAGCTCTTCATCTCCCCATGTAGCGCGTCATCAAGAGTGTCAAAGGTCAAGTAGTTGACAATGGCATTGATGAATGTCGACTTACCAACTCCAGATTCTCCCAAGAGAAGTATGTTGAGACAATCATCAGATGTTGTTAGAGGTGGATTTTCATCAAGAGGTCGGTCAGCTGGACATAGATGATCATCACTCTGAGAAACTTTGTCTCCATCATTAACATCATGACACCTGAAGGAGTAAGAAATTACATCTTAAGCATTTACACATGATCTAAACATGCTACAAAAATATACCATAAAGAATCTTATAATTTTGATTATGTACAAAAATAGCTACAACCTAAGGGTGTCATCTGAACAACAAAAAGTAGTAACATGGCCCAAAAAGACACTACGAGAATATGAAAGGGGAAAACCAAAGGGGAAAGTAATTTACATGGTGTTAGAAGATGATGAAACTTCGCATTCAGAAGATGTGTATTCAGTATCAACCCACAACTCCTCCATAGGAAACTCACTTGGAAGTTCATTTGCAATGTTGGAAATAGTTTCCAGTGCATCATGGAAGATTTCCATTTCGATAGTTGAAGAACATGTAATTGGTTCTTCAACAGGGAAAGAGGGCTTCTCCGCATGAAGACCATTCAAAATCTCCTTCTTGAACCCTTGCAACCTTTGGCATATCTCAAGAAATCTAGGCCTCTTTTGTGCATCCCATCTCCAACATTCCTCTATCAACAAAACAAGGGGGCCAAAATTGGTAGGTAACTTTGGTCGAAGTCCTTTCTGCAATTCAACCGAAAATTTAGTCTTAGGCACATGTTCAAGGGGACGCTTCCCAGATAGGATTTCTGAAGCCATGATTCCAAAGCTCCAAACATCAGCTTTATGTGAAGCAACATGTGAGTGGGAGAAATCCATCTCTGGTGCTCTATATGCAGTTGTCCCAACCTTCTCTTCTGCATGTGTCAACACATATGGCTTTGAACTGCTGACATTGATCTTGGAGAGACCAAAATCAGCCACTTTGACATATGTGCACTTGCCAACACTCGACCTCTCCAAGTTGCTCGAACTCACCAACACATTTTTAGGTTTCAAGTCTCGATGATCAATCTGTTCATTGTGTAAATAACACATGGCTTTGGCCACTTGCAACATCACATCAATAGCTTCCTCGTAAGTGAAAGGAACACATGTCCCCTTACATGACAAATCTTGGATCACATCATCAAGGCTCTTTTCCATAAGTTCCATTAGAATGAAACGCTCCCATTTTGTCTGTTTTGTCCTTGTCCCATGACCCAAGAATTTGACAATATTTGGATGGTTCAACTTGGCGAGAGTGGCCACCTCCTCCTTGAATGTTCTTTCACTATCCACAAAGATTTCCTCATTTTGATAACTAAACAACTTCATGGCACATCTCACACGCAACCATGTGCCTTTGAAAACTGATGCAGAGTTGCCTCCCCCACAAGGAGTCATAGCAGTCAAGGACCGTTCGTTAACATGAAAGATGTCTGGTAACTCCCCATAGACACCACCATCTTGACCAATGGTTTCAATCCAATGTAACCTTGCTTTCAATTGTTGGACCAATTCCTGTTGTTGTGTTCTACTAACCCATTGTAGAAGTTTCCATTGACTTCCAGCTGCATTTGAAACAAGTCTCTCAAGCCTTTCTTTGAGTAGCTTTCGATCTTCTTTCAACTCCTCTTTAGATGCTGAGTCAAAGTTCAAACTTTCGCAAACATCAATATGGACATCCATGTTTGTAAAAATGGTGTAAATTGTATCAAAACAACACTTGAGATCTGCAAGGATGTTTACAAAGGTGGCCTTGTTGTCCATTTGAAACATTGCTTCTAGCCACCATTCTTGGCGACGACAAGATTCCAGCAAATCCTTGGCCTTGAGCACCACTCGATATAGCTCATGTTTAAGAAGTCCCTCCAATTGAATGCTCGGAGTTGATGGTGGAAGAGTGGGCAGTAGTCTTTGGATTGCATCCATGGTTGCATGAAGTACCTTTTGCAGGTTTTTGCATTGGTTTGGGTTTAACATCTCTTCATTCACATTAAACTGCACATCAATCTTTTGAATTTTCTCTAGACAATTGTTATAAATGGATTGACTTGTGGAAGCCATGATGAGAAGGTCTTGTTCTAAAAGACAAATGTGGAACTAAGTAAGGGGTGTACTAAAAGTGTAGATCTTTCTCAATCTCTATTCCAGAACAAAGGATATCATGGGGGAACATCGGAAGATAATTGATTAGGTTAGATACAAAAATGTCAAAGGTTGGATCAAGAAGCACTACTGTTTTCCCACCAAAATTGTTGAATTAACATTGACATGGTACAAAGATATGTAAATGGAACAGGTACATTGTGGGGTAGGGATAAGATCATGAAATGGTGTCACAAATAGAAAAAACCCAAAATTGGATTCCATAGCATTGTATTTATGTCTTTGCTATGCTTGTTTTCCTTCATGTCTTTTTTGATTGTCAAACGAATATGCCTCTTGATGTTGCCAATCATGTTGTGTTGCTTTTTGACCATATCTCCAATTCCCCAACTCCTGTACATAAATTCACAAAGCATCTCAATTGAAAAATTTCAAGGCATAGATCTAGATCACCATTCCAATCCTCCAATTCTTTGACTACTGCACCTTCATCTTTTGTGCATACCTAATGAACATAATTATTGGATTAGACAAATCATTTAGTCTCCACATGTCAGCCCACAAGCATTGGCAATTGACCCATGAGGGAAAATCATGCATCAAAGTTCAAACTAGAAATGCATGAAACTTAAAATGATCCACTTTCTACATGATAAGGATAGTGCACAACAAATCAAAGTACCCTGGATGTGTACTTAGGATCAATGTGATGATGGTTTCGCAATGTGCTCACAAGTCATGTAACTCTAAACATGTTGTTTAGAGTTACATGTCTTCAGACTAATGACTTGCATTCAAGCATAAGTTACACGTGTTTCTTTAATGGCAAGGGGGTTTCTAAAATCTGTAACGATTATGACCATTGAGTTGACCCAAGGCCTAGTGCTTGTGAATTTTACACTGCATTCTATGTGGACAGGCCTTGGAGTAGCAAAATAATTCTCCTGAACAAATTCAGCCAACCCACAGATTTTCACCTCATTGCGCCTGGGAACAGATCTAAGGCTGCAATCTAGGAGGGTGTACTGATGACCATACAAAAGGCAAACAATCTCGTAAGTCACAAGAAAGAAGGATTGAAAGAAGTGTGCCAGAGTGGATAAAGCAAAAGGGGATCAAGAATTTGCTTAGAAGACCCCTTTTGCCATCCTTCAAGATAGTGGAGTTTCTGTTAAAGTGAAAATAATTAGGAATGTGACAGTGAAGAACATGATGCAACCTAGGAAAATAACTAACTCATGTTGTTGTTACTTAAGGATCCAAGACACACCTGCAACTGAAGCGTATAAGCTAATATATGCAAGAAGAGAAGTTGTCCAAATAGGTAACCTTGAAGAATCCCTACCCTCAAGACTAGCTATTCCTCTTGCTCCAACCTTCCCTGCATCAAAAAGTAGAAGTTGTGAGACATATGCATGTCGGATATGAACCAAAATCACTATGTAAAGCAAGATCATTTCAAGCCTTCAAAGGCAACTCTTCAGGTAGTATTGGGATACTTGGAACTCGTTTTCAACAATTGAAATAATCACTAAAGAAATTGTTGAAGGTTTTGATTAAGTGGGATTCATCTACACATGCACCGAGTCAGAGCCTTAATCGACCAAGGCTTTTCAACACGATTCTCTATAAACTGCAATGATTCAGTCAAATGACATGAACAAAATGACTTCACAAACAAACTCATACTTACAAGTGCAGTCCTGAGGGTGTACAATAGCTCTATCAAACATGAAATCAACAGATTCCAGATGGCGACGCCAGTGGTATACGACTAGAGAGAAGCGCTGGGGCAGAAGTAGTCGTGGGCAATAGAAGAGAGTCGAGATCATCAGGCCGTTGCCCTCAAGTTTAAAGTCCAAACATAAGCAAAAGTCGGGAACTAGACAGGAAATAGAAGACCGACAATTAAGAAAACGCGGAGCATACGCTTCGACGATTTTCCAATCCACAACGCGCTAGTGGCGAACATCGGAGTGGGCCTCAACGTAAAAGTCCAAAAAGTAAGCGAGACGTCGGAACTACAGGAATTCAACCGACAACTTGGATCATGCGCAGCAAATGCAACAAAGCTTTGATTTTCATTTTCGTAGCCCCTCAAATTTTTAATTTAAAAAGGATGCAAAAGTCAAGAACTGCAGGAAAGAGAGGACCGACAAGGACCATGTGGAGTAAATGCATCAATCTGAATTTCGTTCCAATCCACGACGCACCAGTCGCCAACATCGTGGCACACAATATAAGTAACATCGAGCTGTCAGCAGTGAGCACCGTCTGCTCGAAATGCTTTTTAATTTGTGCCTTTAGCTATTTCTAGTACCTACCCCTTTTCCTGCCCTGTGAGGTTGCCATTTAGTAGAACGGTGGAAAGTGTCGGCTGTCCTAGTTTTTCCATATGGAACCGAATTTGTTTGTGAAGCACTCCCAGAAATTTCCTAGCGTTACATTTGGAGGGGAGAAATTCCCTGGTGTATTTTCAGGGAACCTGATAACCATGAATTTTCCTCCTAATAACAAGCCACCAGTGACGTAGAGGGTGGGAGGAGGAGGAGGAGGAGGCTGGCCGCTGATGGATGTGGCCCAGCACAGGTCTGTAGATGTTGCATGTATCTGGAATAATGGAATCTTGTGACCGACTTCCTTGTGCCTTATTACCATATATATTTTGAACAAAAAGGAAAATACCAATTGTCAGGAAAGAAGAGAACTAGCGCTCAGGCCTGTGGGCCCTGCCGGTGTGTGGAGGCAGCCCACGGAATAACGTATTTAAGACAAACTTAGAAACAATAATTTCTGTAGGAAGGAGCTTTTTTTAAAAACTCAGTCCATTGGTTGTTTTTTAACAAGGGAGTTTTTTTTTTTAAAATCTATTAAGGTGGACTCTTAATTTTCAATGGACTTCTTGTTTATGGTTCTACACCAACTCAATTTGAACAATTAACAATTGTAGAATATTCTTAAAAATACACCTAAGATTGTAAAATCTATCCAACATGTCAACAATTTGGAAAAGATAATCTTGGTTTTATTATTTATGAAAATAAAAAGTTGATAAGATTTACAAATTTTCACCTTGTATACAATAATGAAAGATTTTTAAAAAAAATTTATTACAATAAATACTATTTTGTAATGAAAGACACTTGTTGTCTAAAAGCAACTTTGAATATTCATATCTACAAGAATGTCAATTAAATGGAATTTTACAACATCATGAAATTGTACAAACATATCTATTACAATATACAAATCGATTTTTTTTAAAAAAATGAAAAACAAACACAACTTTTTTAATTATTTTGGGAAAAATATCTATATTTTCATTTGACATTAAAAATTGAAAATATAAAATTTACAAATGAAACAAACATGAATGAAGATGTATTAAAATGTATTAAATATGTTGAACTTGATTTCAAAGATGAAATACAAGATGAAATACTTAATAATGAACAATTGAAAATATTTGAACTTTTAATTAAACAATCAATAGGGTTATATATATTAGAAGGAACACATAGAAGTGGTAAAACTTTTTTAATTAAATGTTTTACAAAATATCTCGAATGAAATTTTCGAATGAACTTAATTTTATAAATGAATCAAAAATTGAAATTTTAAAATATTCTAAAATATTTGCAAAGGGTAATGAACCCTATTTATAAAACTTATAAATGTGGAACACTTCCACGTGCAAATTGTGTCCTTTGGAATCAAATGATGAAAGATCGGTGCTGAACACCTCTAGATGTATAATTTAATTATTAATATAATATAAATAATTTATAAACATACAAATATTTATAATGTGTTTGAATGTAAAATAAAATATTCAATTGGGTACTTTTACACGCATTTTAGTTGTTTAGAGGACACATGCTTTTGAAGATTTTGTTTAATGTTCAATGATATTTTAATCATAAAGAAATGTCTATGATCTTCACCAATAAGGTTCAACACTTAGAACTAACTACAATAAAAACTCAATAAAAAGGTTGATCATGCTACATTACTCAAATTAGTACAATAGAACTATATTTAAAAGTTAATAATTAAAACATTTTAATTGCATGAAAATTGAAATTTAATAATTGACGTGATATTCATGTGACTATAGTTCATGTTGTATATTCTTTTTATTGATTTTTTAATACTCTCCTTCAAATTTTAATGTCTTATTATTTTTAATTTCAATAAATAAAATTCCTAATTATTTTGTTGTTTATTGTGACAAAGAAAAATAAACATTACAAAAATGTGAAAATGTGTATAAATAAACATATATTGAATATGTTTATCCAAAGATGTTTTTTTCAATGGCCAATATAGCTTAATTAAGGGTTTTCAAGATTTCTTAAAATTATTGAATCTAGGACTTTCTTAAAATAATTTTTATTTATTGAGTGCATTGTTTTACAATGTTATTATCAAACATATTATAATGAAACATCCATATTTCCTATGTTTTTAAGTTATTAGATTGTAAAAAAATTTACAATTTAATTTTTTAAATATGTTTTATATACATATATGAATGAAATAACATTGGGAATATTTTGTAGACAAACATTATTGTTTGAATACATATAGAATTTGTATAAGTACAATGCACACTATGTAAATGAATGACTTTTTATTTTTCCATGACAATATTTGGTCATGGGTTAAAATAGACACTACAAAATTTTTTAAAAGTTAACTACAAGATTTGGAAACTACAAGAAAATTGATTCTCCTAAAAAAAGTTTTTTATAATTTCATTTTCAACATGCATTTGAAAATATTTTTCCAAACATTCTAATTTTTAAAAAAATTGTAATCGGAGAAAGGTAGTCTTGTGTGTAAGCATAGCATTTTGGTCGAACTCGTCGGATGACCTATTTGGGATTGGAGAGGGTATTCTGAGTGGGTACCTTGTAAAACTTCACTTCACCTACTTGAGGATTGTATGAACATGCAGAAAAGGGTGCTCCTAGGCAGAGGAAAATGAAGTTTTGCTACGAGAAATTTTTTTTTGTCAAGTCCAAGAAGTGCAGACACACTTGCGAGGGAGCTCGATTAGTTTTTGCTAGACAAGAGATGAAAAACATAATAAATACAGGAAACAAAGGAATGACAAACCATATTTGCTTTTGCGCTATTACAATCTCATTGAAATTACAAGAACCTACACAGATTAGTACAGTAATAATAATAAGACCAATAGAAACTTCATAAGAAACCATTTGAACTGCAGATCGTAACGCTCCTAAAAAAGCATATTTAGAATTACTAGACCACCCCGCCAATGAATATTTTTCATAGATTCCTAAATTACATGATACATATATTTTTTGAAAATCACATGTCAATTTGCAAATTTTATGTTAATGTTTAACATGGATATCCAATTAAACAAATGCATAATAGAATCATGGAATGGTAAAAATAAATAACATTTACAATCAATTTTGATTTAATATGGGTATGGTTTATAAATCTACAATGTATAAATCAATGGTTGATGATTGAAATTAAATATTTCTAAATAAAAAAAATGATAAACAACAAATTGTACATCAAAATGTGAATATTTATGATATGCATCCAAATATAAAATGGTGATGTATTATGTGTTTAAATAAAATATTTCCTAAAGGATCCATGAAAAAGGTTTAGGTTCAAGTTGAATTATTTAAAGATCTAAAGATTATAGTTTCTAAGAACTAAAAGAGAAATACAACTTTAAAGGAACTAATCTAGTTCTCTAAATTACTGATTTTACTTTCAATATTATGCAATATGAGCATTTGTTGTTCTTTATGCAACAAATTGCATGGCTCCTTTCAAGTCCAGATGATGGATATCCCATTGACATTGCCACAAAGTGAAAACCTCGTGGTCCAACACTTGCTTTCCCTACCTGCTTCCTCCCCTTCCCAACATATTCAATTTATCAGCATCCCCAACATACAATGTGTTGCACAACTAGGATCAATTGCTACATGGTGAAAAGCACATACATATGCAAAAACTGTGTTTCAATATTGTCAAGTAGCTCTCCTTGTGCCTCAACCAATACTACCATAGATCTAACTCACTCTATAGATACATGTATTCATAACTCACTCTTTACAACTTATATGCCCAGTGCCTTTTCCTAATTTGACAGTCATGTGAACTGAAATTGTTTGACTGTGACAAACCCACCCAACCCACTATCATGTGCCACAGGCATTATACTTAACCTGTGTAACGTTTGTATCAAGAAGATGAACACAATCCTAACCTCAAACAATCTGCAACCATTCAGATCCCACACAACATAGATAATGAAAAAGTCACAAACCTGGCCACGGCCATGCTCCTGAATTGTTCTTTGGAAAATTTGTTCACTCTCTCCATTCTCTATCAGTTGTTTAATCACCTTATAATTTTCACTGTCCAGAGAGCATCATTATACATGTTAAAAGGTGTGATGGAACAATAAATTCTCCCCACCAATTCCAAATTGACCCAAAATATAACAAACAGGGAGACAAATCCTGCTGTGAAACCTCAAATTTAGGAGCTAAAAGCTGTTCTAGCAAAATCAGTGCATGCCAAAGAAGCTGTGATGCAAACATGGTATTCAACTGAAGATGAAGGCACAAGAGTGGATTAGAGTACTAACTGATTCATCCAACTTCTACACCATAACTGTTCACATACCGAAACCACCCCACAGGACCTTCCTCAGTTACCAAGATATTGGGCTACACTCATGGGGTGAATACCAAATAACAAGAATTACAAAAAAATTCCAAGGAGCCCCATGGAGCACCATGCAATTAAATGAATGGCCATGAACTGTTCTACAGATGCAAAAACTAATGTTTCCTGAGCTATGCTGGCCTTTTTGGCACATATGTTTCCCTCACTGAGGATAGTTCCAGCGTTTACATGAGAGGAGAGTAGTTTGAGTTAATAAAGAGAAAAAAACCAACAATCTCACATGTGTAAACAAGTCGTTCAACCACCTCCCTATACTCCTCTTGAAATCTTTGCCTCAAAGCCTGTAGGAATGCAGCAAGAAGCACATGAGAGAAGAAATCCATGTTAGAAAAGTTCAGTCAGACAGAGACACACCAAAATTCAACCCTAAGAGTAAACAACACAAATAGACATCAACTGCAATTTTTTATTAGAAATTAAAGGTGCATCTAAACAAGACAATAGCAATACTTGGAAGTCCAACATAAGATTTTTCAGCTTTTTCTTCAAAGTATTGAAAATCAGTAGAAAAGATTAGTTTTGTCACCCTAGCAAATGCAACATTAAGACAAGTTTTGTCTCCTTTACAATATGCAAGGCTTCAGGCTGCCAACCTGTGTAGTGCACTCCCACAATTGATGTACTAACAAATGGTTCAAAGTTATATCTTGGAGTTAAAGTATTGATGGTATAAGGTTTGGTTGCTCACGTTGTGATAGACATTCATGTGCGGTCTATGCTTGAGCCTTTTTGCGATTGGAAATATTCTGCAGACAAGAACCCAAACCTTTGTTGTGATATGCAAGGATTGTGACCGTCAGCATGTAGAGACCATCTATGGAGTTAGGTCACCACACAGCTGTCATGCTTTGCACCTAGCAATTAGAAGGTTTTAGATGGCTACCATGTGACGCAAAGGCAGGTTGGAGAACTTTCAGCTCTGTCAAGGGCCTCCACTTTCACTTTGAGACCCTGTGCAACTCTACTAACATCATCAAGGTCATGCTCCATTTGCTCAAGCTGCTGAGTAACCTAAAAAACTGCAACAACTTGAAGCCACAAAGCATTCCACTCTGTAACATGTGGCTAAATTCCCTAAGATGGTTCGGTCTACACTTTGTAAGACATCAGAAAGTGTGTGAGGACCAAATGTTTTCACAAGTCCAATAATAAGTCAAGAATGTACAACATACCTCAACATACCTCAAACAGAGACTCCAACACAAGTTTGTCCATGTTTGTCCCAAGAAACAGCGAACGCTGTCGCACTGCATGAAAGATTTGTTGGCAGATGTCAAGCAAAGCACAAATATCCCTGAGAATAGCAGTGTCAATCCTCAATTAAGATCTGAAATTTTCTACAGTTCACTTCAACACCTCAATTAGGATCTGAAATAAAAAGCGATGTGGCCGCCTGTGGAGCCGGCATTGTTGGCCGCCCAGACAGGCTGCCTCCACAACAGGAGCATTGCCATACCCATTTCCAGGGTCTCTCACTATGGCCAAAAAGAGTGATACACAGTTTTTGTCCCAGGGCCTGTCAAGTTATTGACAACATTCATATCTTGACCTTTTGCTCCCTCTCAGTCCCTAGTTCATAGGGTAGTCTTTCATATATATATATAGGTACACTTAATTGGAGCCTTTTTGCATTCCCAACAGAGAATAGCCACTGCGAATGTAATGAACCAAAAAGGCTCTTGGGGGACTAGATCCACAGGGAACAACCATTGGCGCCAGCCTGAATCCAAAAGACATTGAGGGACAAAATCAGATGAGGACCTTCATCCACAAGCATTGAGATGTAACTTCCCAATGTGATTGTCATTTTACCCCAGTCAACCAGAACCAAGGGCCATCACCGAAGGAGGGAGCAATCACACTTGACAACCCCAAACTAAGATCGTTGGAGGCTCCATGTAACATTCATGCCCACTCTAAAACAAATAACATTTCTAGCACCTCAAAGCCAATCAAAGTCCCAAAGCAAGGCAGCTTCTCTTTCCAGAGTCAGGTGTATCTTGACCCAGCCTTCCTTCCAAGCAATCCCGCCATGGTCGAGGAGGTAACTCCACATTAGAGACTCTACCTGATACTGAGACCAGGGACTTTGTTAAAAAACAGTATCATTCCTTTCTAAATTCTACCATATATTTTATCCAAAGGGTCTTCTGCTGCGCCAATTCAGGAAGTTTGGTCTGCTCATGCTGTTGTGACTTGCCCACAGACCTATTAGTGATGATTAGTAGCATCAAGTGACAAGATTAGTTAAAAGTAGCAGCACAGATTTGGGCATAGGAATCAACCTAATTGGGTCTAACTAATCACCAAAATTTAAGGGGATAAAAATCACCCTCATCATTAATTGGGTCCTACTAATCACGATAGATTAAGAATATAATAATCACCCTAATTGGATCTTATTAATCACCACATACAAGCAAAAGCTCCTTTTGTAATGGGTCCTACTAGTTGCGACAGATAAAGGGCATAGAATAAATCTCTTTAATTGGGTCTTACTAATCATCACATTCAAGCAAAGGCCCCTTTTGTAAGAGTGTGTGCTCCCTTCCATACCCCTTGTCAGCTAAAGCTCCTGCCACTGTTTTGTTTCTTTCTATCCACCCACAAGAAGCAGAAGAAAATTTTCAGAAGAAAATCACAGCTCAGATAACATCAAATTTAGTGAAGCTCATTTTTTGCCCAACAGTAGCTAGTAGCTAGAATCCGAGATTGGTGTTTTGAGAGCGAAAGCCGAAAAGGAAACGAAAGCCAGCACCCATTGCCCAAGAGTAGCTAGTAGCAGTGTTTTTTGGAATTCCTGTGAGTACCTAAAGTGCCGACCATGCATTGGAAGCTGAAGAAACAGTGGCGATCATCCTAGGAAGATTTAGTCAAATTTGGTCATAAACAAGAAATAAAGTTCAAATCTTTAATTATTCTTATATATGTTTGGCTACACAATGAAAACCACATAAGTGAACTGGGCAACTTTTACTGTTTTTTTCACTTCTGAGAACTGAAAACCCCCAAAATGAAATTTTTTCGAATTTTTAGATTCATATTTAGCTCACCAGGTAGGCTGGTACCTTTTTTTCGAAAAAGGTTGCCTAGTAGGCTAGTGGTTGGTTCCCCACTATTTTAACAACCCACCATAGCACTGATGCAGTCCTAGAGCAGAAATTTGTGTCCAGAAAAGTCCCTCAAATAACAAAGGCTAAATTCTCTGAGGTTGTTACATGGTAGGGTAAGGCCCATGGATGGAGTTGTTACCAGTATAAAGTGGGAGCCAGAGGCAACAGTCCAGGGAAGGTGTCAACTTCTGGTAACGCCCCGTCCAAGGACCTTACTGTGCATAATGATGTGTCAGCCTTTGTTTTCCATATCCAGCGGCCGAGATCCTACTCATCCCGCAAAGAAAAAATGGCGGACCCTTACAAGACTGCCCAGAAATGGAATATGACCTCTAGTGTCAGGAGGGAATATTATGGATTTAAGGAGCCCTCCAATTTAAATCTCTGACAGATCAATATGGTTAAGCAAGGTTCCGACACACAGAGAGTAAGGTGCCTTTGTAAAGGAGTTTGTGACTATGCATGGAGCACTAGGTGCCTAAATAAGGGGGTTCACCTTGTGCTTGTCAAATTATGCCTTCTGAACTGTCATGAATCTATGCTCAAAACACATAGACAAATGCTTTTATGAAAAGGGTTGATTGTAGCTAGCAAGCGTGCCGAGTTCAGTTATTTTATCCCACAAGTAAGGAAAAGCACACTGATCAAGAGGAGGAAAGACCTGGGAATATTCAGAATTTGTATGTTTTTGCCAAGATTGCAGTTTAAGCACCATCGCATAAGAGTAAGAACGGGAAAACTGTCTCTATAAGAACAACTCTCATAAGAATTGAAAAATCTCTATAAGAACTACACTAGAGGGTGGTCCTGTATGGAGCAAGCATGGCATCACTTTTTGTGCTTCCTGTGGTCACTGGCATGCTACTGGAGATCATCATGCAGGTGATTGGCACAGTGGACAATGAGGTAACACAGGCTGTGCAACGCAGTGAAGTCAGAGCTCTGTATTGGTTGGCATTCACATTTTCTCTTCATTCTGTTGGATTGCATGAGGTCTGCCTTGACAGCATTTATGCTGACATGCTCTTCCTCTTTAATGCATCTTATGTGCAGATCCCTTATGAGCAAGAGTTTGTGGCTGAGGTTTTGCAACAGAAAGCTCCATGGCAGGTTAGTGGGGTTAGAAATTAGCTTCATGAAGTACTAGATAGAATCACAGAGCATGTACAACATGTTCACAAGGGCTTCCACAGAGTGTCCTGCAGAAGAATTGAGAGAACTGGTTTTGAGGTTAAGCACTTTGCAACTCTTACCAGGCATTCTAATATGCAATTGACATGCTTGGCTGTTTCCTAAATCTGTAAACAAAGTAGGCAGTGTTTCCGTTTTTTGTGCTGGATGTTATCACAGGTTCAGAATTTCAGATGTTGGAGAGACACTTCCAAAATACTGTGGTACTGCAATACTACTGACAGTATTTGAAATTGACTGCCCATGTAAGCTTGGCCTCCCTTCCATTATCAAGAAGGTTTCAGTTAAGACCCTGAAACCTTGAATCTTGTATATGAGACCCTAAACATAGGAATTTTGGTTTCAAAAATCCCTGCTGCCATGAATTGATCTGTAGGTGAAAGTAGGGTAGGGATCCACGGCAGCAGCTGGGGTCTAGTCTTGAGTCACAGACATTTGCTGCTTTGGCTGAGCAATTTTGATTATGTCCAGAATGAAAGACCAAATTACTATGTAGCACGTTCTCAACTGCTGCGGCTTTTACAACTGCAAGTTTATTGAACCTTCACTTCACAGTAGTCATCAAGACTGACTGTATTTCCATAGATGATTGTTGCTGCAAGCTTGAAAGCAGGGCAGACTCATCGATACCCACCCCCCTCTTGCAGATCCTAGGAATTGTGGTGGAATATGAGAGGGTTGAAGTATTACCTCGCTTTTCTTGCCAAAGATCCCATTGTCAGATGACGGGAGGACACTTGTTGCCAAACACCCTCTTTGATAGAATGAGCAAGAGAGACAAAGTTATAATGGTACAACTCAAAAATCGTGAAATCAGAGAGAGCCTTCAAAAGTACATTACTTTCTTGCATGACATGAATAATCTGACGAAAAATCTATTCACCTCACTGAACTGCTACTTTAACAGACAGTAAATCAACATGATACACAGCAGGTTGCACATACAGAAGCAGACATAAAACAGATGGTGGGCATTTTCATGATTTTGGAATTAGGAGTTGATCAAAATCTATTAGTGGTGCAATAGTTTGCAAATTGATGGAAGCCAAAACTGTACAATGGAAGCAGCAGAGACAAGAGTTACAAAGTAAATGCAGCAATCAAGGAACAGAGACCTACAAGACTTCATTGCCACCAGACTGAGGTCTAGTGCCCACTCCAGTTGAGTTCCAGCTGCCAAAGCCTGTGCAAATCGAACATCTCTGAATACTGCCAACCCTCCTCTGCCAGTGGTCTTCTCCTCTTTCTTTTCACTGGATGCAACTTTCACAAATCCGAGCAGCAAGGCAGCAAGGGCAACTGCAATATCTGTTACTATCACAGTTGCAATGGGCCATGAGGTAATCCAAGTGTTCAAATAATCTCCCCAAGGATGCTCACATTCTCTTAATGCCCAATGGAATACTAGGAGGAGGGCAAATGAGAGAGAAAACATCACCCGGGCAACTTGAGTGCTGTCAATGGAATGACCTAGATTAACCAGAGAAAAACCTGGCTTTGCAACTGAAACACTGGAGCCTGCCAACATACCCTCTGTGATGCCATCATTCTTGTGTGTTGAGAGTGAAGGATTGATAGTTGGTTCCAGTGTTGGAGATGTCAACTTTCTTGCATTTGTGTCAAGTGCAAGCACCTCAGGTTGCAAATTAGAAATTACTGGCATGCCCACCAGATCACTTACTCCTTCAGGAGAATCTGCAAAGCACATATGGAAAGAGAGAGCTTTAGGTTTCTTCTTAGCCCCTGCCCACCCCCCCTTTCTTCAGCCTGATTTTCACCAATACTCCATCTGTAAAGCACAAATTTGGAGTGTTCCGTAACATTCTTAGCAGGAAGCAAACAAAAGGAAACAGGCACTGGCACATACACAAAGAATTGTCTTGCAGGAAGCTGTCAAACTAATCCTCGCACCTAAACTAAACCCTAATCCAAGAGCTTGTAAGAATTACAGGCAGATATTTCAGACAATCATCTGAAGATAATTAGGTCAGAGGTTTAGGTTCACAGCGGATGCTGTACGATTTCTCGGATGCTCTCTTCTGCAGGCAATTCCATCTCAAGACTGCAAGAAATATACAGGTCAAGAATCTAGTTCAAGATATGCTTTAAAAAAGCGTACATTTCTGTCAGCGATATTCCAAAAATCATAAATTCAGCCAAAAAAAAAAAGATGGAGCCACTGACCAGCAGATCTGGGCTCTGCGCTCGAAAGGGACTTGAGGCCAGTGTCGCCCGTTCTAACTGGGGCCGGAAAGTCTCGTGATTGCGAAGAAGGTGAGGTCGGAGGAACGGACTTGATTTCCCCGGTAATGAAGGCCAAGCGATCAGATCCTCGTTCCAGTATCTTGCGCCTCCTGGCCTCCCTCGCTTCCTTCTGGCTCATGCTGCCACTACTGCTCTTATTGTTCATCGCACTATCCACAGCGCCCTCCATGGCTGCGTTCTGCTGTTGTGGGTGTGCACAAAAAACACACAGACAGCTAAGCACATACAACAACAGTTTCAACACTTGTGAGTTGCATCAAAAAACGACAGCTACGCAATTAGGGATTCTGCTCTCATGGGTGCTCTCAAAACAAAGTCATGCACATCCGGATTCTGCTCTTATGGGTGCTCTCAAAAAATAGTCCTGCACATCCGGGTCTGCTCTCATGGGTGCTCTCAAAACACAGTCATGCAAATCTGGATTCTGCTCTCATGGGTGCTCTCAAAACACAGTCGTGCACATCCAGATTCTCCCACTTCTCTGGGATCCCAAGTGACCTAATTCCCTGTACCATCACCATTGACAACTTCAAACTCCCAAGTCTGGCATGTGTGGATGGGAACAGTTCCAGTAACCTCACAACTGAAGATAGTTGATGGCAATCTCATCAACGAGTCATGTCACTTTTTCTGTCACTGTACAGTGGTTTTGGAGCTTGTGCAAGTCACCAATTCCAGTCTGAGGTGGTTACTTTTAGGGCAAAGAACTAGGATTTAGGGCACTGTTTGTTGGCTCTGTCTGTGAGGGAGAGGCTATTGGGCTTGGCACATGCACATCTAAGCCCCCCCATCGCCCCCGCCCAAGCCCCCGCTTTTGCCCCCGCTTTGCACCCAAACAAAAAGACAAGGGCAAGAGCGGCACATCTTTTTTGAGCATATGTCGGCAGTTTCAGCCGCTGTAAGTTTAGGTACGGTGAATATTGAGTTTTCTTTTAATCTTTTTTATTTAGAATATTAGAACCCCTTTTTACCATATTTGGGCTCCACGCTGCTTCGCACTACCAGTGACAATGCTTAAATTATTTTTTTGAACATAATTATTTTTTATTAATTTTTTCTTTTCAAAAGATAAAATTCTATAAATTTCATTATATGTTATTTATTTTATTCATATTATTTTCTCATTCTTGTCAACAATAGTCTGATTCATTAAATAAGTTCACAACAAGATACAAATAGAATCAAAATAACAATAATTCAAAGGGTGTAAGAAAAACAAGATACAAATAGCCAAAAACATTGAACGGATGCAAAACAAACAACAAGAAATGATTTTTAAATGAAATTTGATCTATGACAAATTATAATCTGGAATGGCTCTAAAATTGTCACAATGATGATCACCAAAATACCATCCTACATAAACCAGGTCCATTGAAACATTGTCACTGGAATTAGGGTTAAAATTTTTTTACAAGATATTCAATTTTAGGGTTTAGTTTGTCTCTTGAGTTTTAGCATTTTGAACTTTTTGGGTTTTTAATATTTTGTGTTCTTTGGTTTTGTGAGTGTAGAGCTTGCAACAACAAGTTTTAATTATTCATATTTGAATTTCATAGTTGGTGTTTGGAATGAATTCAATGACGATTGACATTGTGTTATTGGTATTTTTCTTTTTTTCATTGTGTTGAAGTTTTGAGAATTAATTATCATAAGAGGCAAAAATTGATTCGAGCAAGGAATTTATTCTTGGAGTTCAAAGTACCATTCATTTTCCACGTAATTTATATATATATATATATATAATTCAAATTCAATTTAAATACATACCTAACATGTACATGCATAAAGATTGTAAAATAGACCCAAAAAATCAAAAATTGATAAAAACAACTTCAATCTCAAATACATACCAAAGTAAGAAAACTTGTTGGAGTCCAAATGTCGTAAAACAAAAATGAATTTCTACACTTTGAAAATTCTAAATTAACATCTTACATAGTTGATAACTTATTATGGTGAAATGTTATAGTAAAAATTTCTATTTTACCCCTATTGTTATACTTTTTAAAATTTGGGGCACAACTACAACATAGGCTATTAGCTACAACTAGGAGGCCCCACATCCATGCCAAGGGGTTTCAACAATGGGCAAAGGGGGAGGTTGTCGTTCTAGCCCCCCATTTGCCCCTTGAAGTTGTCCATGTGCCCAACCTATATGGAATTGTTGTAGTTTCATTTGGTCCCATAGTTTGAAAAATGATCCCTAAATGTCATTCTAAATTGGGAGTTAGTTTTTTACAAGCACTTCATGGAACATTTTTTATTTAATTGTTATACCCAAGGGTGGCTATTTGAATGCAGAGCTTCAAGTGCATGGGTGCAAGTGTGTGGGTGCATAAAGTTGACATGGACGATCATTAACGATTGGTCATCACATCAACATTCCATTGACAAATGACATGGCACCATGTGAAAATATTACTAGGATTGCAAGAAGGAACAACAAATTCATCATGAGATTATGGTCTTCCATGGGTTCCCTAGGCTTAACCAATCCTATGCCATATTCTGTGGATGATTCCAGTGGGAGAAGAAAAGCAAACACAAGTGTGATGAAAATGTTTTTCTCACTTTTGCACAACATCAATTCTACTAGTCCAAAATCATGTTGAATCCTACACCTGAACCTCCACCTCAAAGCTTTATGGATGTGTTTTAGCGATGGATTCAAAACACCAACCAAGATGTAATGACGATAGAAGCTATCTTCTTCAATACACATTACAAATATGCAACCCTTACAACAATGAAAGATATTAAGGCTATTGTTGATGGTGATATGAGCATGAGCAAGTTGCTTATGGATAATGTGACATCAACAATTGCCTTCTTGTTGACCATGTATAGTTGGTTGGAGAGGTAATCATTGGGAAGGGTTTAGATTGGGAATGTCTTTTTACAAGCCTTTTCAATTATAAGGTCAACTTTCAAAACTATTTGTCTTTGTGACTAGGATGCATTTTCATACATGTTTTTGACCATTAATTAATACCAATTCTTGTCCAAATTCCATATTAGAGTTTGGCCAATACATGACAATTGTTGTGTAACCACCCTTCTAGAAAAATGTGGTCATGTGATCTCCAATGCTTTTGTATGCATGTTTGTTTTTTAATGAAGTTAGAATAAATGTGAAAAAAGATGTCTTAGGGTCTCAAACGCTTGCATCCTTGGTGCAAAACACTAGTACAAGTTTTGTTGCAAATTAAATGTTTTACAACCATGAGATCAAGTTGGATGTGTTGAAGACAATTTTGAATCTAGTGCTTCATAGCAATATGGATTGCTTCAACATATATGGAAGAGGGGCCCCAATACATCTTTGCTTGGTCATTACTTTACCAAAATTTCTCATGAATTATGAAGATATTTTATTCTTGGTGTTCTTTTTAAAATCCATTTCTCAATATGTTTATGTGTTGCAAGAGAAAATGTGTAAGGTTTTTGAGCTAGTTCTTGAAAATGCAAGACCCATAAGTGAAGAAATTATTTTTGTTTATTTGTAAATGCTTTTAACTTGAGCAATGATTTTGCATAATCAATGGCCTCAAACAAAGTCCAATGAAAATCAAGGCCCCCAAGAAGATGCTCTAAAGGTTCCTAGGCAAGGCACCTCAAAGGAAAAGGATCTTGATGATGTTCTTATGGAGAACATTTTTCCTGGCTCAAGTCCATAGGCATGCAAAAAGTAGTTTATAAGAAAAATCTTAGTCAAGCCCTCATCATAGTCCACAAGGAAAAAATTAGGTGGTATTGTTCAAAGAGGGTGCAAAAATCTAGTATGGGCACTACTATGTCCTTTAGTAGATCTTTTTGCATTAGTTTGGTGGTTATGGTCTTGGTGAAACTTCATTAACAACCTCAAATGATACTTGTTCCATTGGTGATGTTCTAGATAAGGTTTTAGCACCAAAAGCTTCAAACACTATATCCAAAAGGTCACCTATAGGAAATTTAAACCTTATGAAGAATGTACCCAAATAAATAAAAAACATGATCTTCCATTTTAACAATTAAAATAGTGATCTATTACATTTCATTTTAAAAACATTTACACAACTTTATTAAATAGCTAGGAAAATATGATATATCCATGGATTTAATAATAATGGGTGCATAAAATTTATTTTATTTTAGTACATCCACCTTGTGACCACCAAGTGGTTTTTATGTTACTAAAGTTATTGGGAGAGAACCACTAAATTGTTCTCCATCTTAAAAGTGAAAAGGCAAACCACCATTATCCCAAAATGTGACTTTCATGACTACAAAAATACGATTGTGGTTGAATCCAACCCATTTTTTATGTTATTTTTATAGTTTATTATGTCAAAATGGCATAAACAATGGATCCTATTCAATTGTGTAATCATATGAGTGTAGTCATGAAAGTCATGTTTTGGTGTAGTGCACATAGTGGCCATTCATTGGTTTTTGTGTCATTGTTGTTAATGGGAGAACTAATTGGTGGTTTGCCTCCTCCAAGTCCTTTGGCTTCTTTTGTTTCTATCAAGTTGCTTCATCTTTTGCCTTATGACGTCATAGTGTTGAATATTTTTGCTTAATGAAGGTATTTAATTTGGGGTTATTCTTTTTGTTAATGTAGGTAGAGATCATGATGGAATCAACACTTCAAGGGTTTATTTCCTCTAAGGAACATAAACATTTTTCCTCCTATGTTAAATTTAACTACCAATGTTAAAACAATCACAAGACTTGCAAACCTAAACTCTAGTGATGAACCTAAGCAATTTGCACCGCATTGTGTTCAATCTGTATGGAAAGGCAAGTCAAGGATCCCTTCCATCAAGACACCACCTTTTTTATTTAATCGAGTGAGATAATGGCAAATGTTTATTTTTATTTTTATTTTGCATATGTGCTTTTTGAAAAAGTTAACGTTGATTCACCTACATTTCATTATATTAATTATTATTTTTATTATTGATGTAAAAGTTGTAAGGAACCTTGTGTTGAAGATTGGTGATGTCACCATATTGAAAAAGAAATTTTCATTTGAAGATGATTTGAACACAAAAAAACAAATCAATGATGGTCATTTGAATGGGGTTGTTATGGTTAAGTGTGACATAAAACCTCAAGGAGTAAGAACATCATTGCAAAAGGAACCTTTGATGGAAAATAATGGTCCCTCAATGCATGGGTTGTTTGACACAAAATATGAATTTGACTCAAGTGATAATCTTCAAGAGGATGTCCTTGGCAATCCATAGGATGCATGGGGGAAATAGGTTTTTATTATAATGGTGGTGGGTTTCACAAAAATTCAAATTATCAAAATTTTGGACCTCATTCAACAAATTGATGAATGAAAATGCTATCCCTGCAAATTTGTGTAAAAAATGATTAGTTTGTTTTGATTACAACCAATTTTTGTCCAATGTCTAATAAGACTAAAAATTTGATTAAATTCAATCATAAAAACATCATTGATTTTGTGGTAGTAATGTGCAGAAGATAAGGTTTCAAATGTTTTTCAAATGGTCATTTCTAAAAGTTTCAGATCTTTTCCTTACAACAATCTAAAGGACCTTGACGTGAATCCTTTGCTTCTAATTTTTTATTTGAAAGGTGTATTTGTTGGCAAGTGATATTTCATGATTATTCACTTGTTGATTCTATTACATAATGAATGATAATAAGGTCCAAGCAAAAAAAAGTAAACGGTTCACTACTCCTTCTAAAAAAAATCAAGTAGCCATGAAATTTTTTTAATGTATTAAAAGTAAAAAATTATTTTGTACAATAATTAACATGATGGTAACCTTTCATTTTATATTTAAAATGTTGAAAAACACCATCTTGAAAGTAGAGTGAAGTAGAATTTTTGTAAATGTTTATATTTGCACAAAATGTCTGATCTTACAAAATGGGCTACATGTAGATGAAATATTGATTTTTTAAAAAATTCAAGTTTGTGGGGCCTTCAAAGATATTTATGTAAATTATTAATTATGCATGCTATAATCATAATATATCAAAATTTTAATATGAAGTAGGTTTGAACACCATTTTGACCTAGTTAGTTTCAAATGTACTTTCAACTTACTTTTATGATTTTAAAGTTGCTCAAACTATGTATCCAACTTCCCATAAACTAAATGTAATGACCAATGTTTTCATATTTCTATTTCAAGATATTTTGAATCTTTGAAGTTAGGACTTAGGGAACTCTTCATGAGGTGCATAGAACAATTTATTATATATTTATGGTTTTTAGTTCTATCTCACAAGATGATGAAGTACTTGAGAAAAATCATAGAAAGAGCAAAAATAATTATTGACCCCAAAGGATTATTGGTCAAAATCTATGCATAATGAACAAGCATATATTACAAGTTCTTACTAAAAATGTTTTTAAATGTGACATTCTTAGGATTCTTAACAAAATTGTTTACCATAAAGAACTTTTTGATTTTTGCCCTACATGTATCTTTCTATTCACTTGGGAAATACATTGAGCTACTAGACAATACCCCTCGTAGGTGTTGCCACAATCCTTCCTTTAATGTCACTTTTGTTGAGTCCTATGAAAAAGAAATAGTAGAAGAAAATTACCTTATCAACATAGTTCCCCCATATTTAAATCTTTTCATTCCTTTAACTTAGTGTTCCCACTTTTGTTGAACACAATATTTTTGGTGCGATAAAAAATATTAATAAAGTTGTTTCCAAGTACAAAATGTGATTTGAAAAATGTGACAACAAGTGTTGTATCCAATTTTGTGTACACAAGTAAGCATCCAAAGTAAGGAACAATTTCATTTGAACTTATTTGATTTTGAATAAACTATGAACTAGATGGTTAGATGAACCACTTTCAATTAAACATATGATGTTATGTTTTTTTTAATGGATTGCATTTATTTTTGTAGGTTGTTTCCATGGAATATTATGTGTACCTTCTTTTGGGATTATGGAAGATGTGGAGTTTTCAATTTTCCATCTTCTAAATATGTTGAATGTCAATGAAATGCCTTCAATTAATTCCAGTCTTGGAATTGATTTACTAGAGCTTTGTTCGCCTCCACCAAAGGTGAGTTCTTTCCATTTTATTTTTTATTTGAATGACGTTTTTGTGGCAACACACTTTGAGGTGGTTCAAAATACTAGGCCTTTGACTCGACATGAAAAAGCTTTCATTTCATTTCGCACCCTTGTTCTTAAGCTTTAATTGAAGGAATTCCTTGAAAGATGTATGACACAATTCACTAAGTACATATGGTTTATAGCCCAACATCACAACATCAATTATCATTTGGATCAAATCTAATGTGAAACACAAATTACCATCAAATATCCCTCAAGGGTGCTTGGTCAAAAGTGTTGCACCCAGGATGTTCATTTTTTGTCTATTAATCTTGACAAACTTGTTTTCCATAAAAACATTGTCATTTTCTTAAAATATTGTGACATTCACATTGACAATATGTTGTTTGTCAATCATACACCTTATAAAAGTTTGTTTAATGAACCATTTAATGCCATTTTCCTTTGATAGTTTTCATAAGAAGGATAATTATTTGCTAGGTATTGTTTTCTCTTACTTAAAAACTTTCCATTGTTCCAAATATGATGTCAGATTTTTGTAGAAGAATATTTCTGGTTGTATTAAAAGTAATAGTCAGAATAAAATGTTGTTTGTGAATTAATCTTTGATGTTTTAGATTTTATTCCAATTTTTGAGATTTGTTGGACCAACATTTTTTTGGTTTTTGTAAATTGTTTATTTACATCCATTTCCACCCACCAAAGGTTTGCACAAGCATTTTCGGTCATGTTTTATTGCCCCTAAAAAATTGTTGATTTTCAACATGAATGGTACATCATGTGTTATTTTCCACTATTTGTTCTTTTGCAAGGAAATTAATGTTTGAAGCAATATTGACATTAATAAAGTGGAAGCAAGACCTAAAATGCAACAATTTTTCCTCTTTCAAGCATTGAAAAAATAAATATTGCAAATTGGTCTTGTATGTTGTTGGAAGACCATTGGGAGAAAAATTAGGGTTTTTAACTATGGTTTTGACTACGTTTCAACTACATTTTGAAGCTGAAAATGTCACTTCCAACTATAAAATGTTTTTTTCAACTCAAAATGATGTTTTCAACTGCCTACTAAAATAGTTGACAATGTTGAGTTGAACCCACAACGTAGTTGAAAGCTACCTACATGTGTTAATTTTTCAACCAACATTAAGGTGACAAGATTTTAATTGAAAGCAACAAACCATTTAGTCGACAGAACATTTTCAACTTTTACATGAAGCTCATCTACCTTTGTCCAGATCTCAAAGTTAAATTTGTAACTATTTTCCAACTTCATGAATTGTCCTACTTAGAGTTATGTTGAAGCAAATAATCTAAACAATGGTTTGTTGACATGTGTTCCTATTTAAAATTATGTGTAAGCTTAGGTGTAGGTATGTAGGTCCACTTAGAAATAAATAGGTAGGTAGGTAGGTAGGTAGGTAGGCCTAAATAAATAAATAGTCCATAGTGCTACTTAGGCTTAGGGTAGACAAGTAGGCTTCAAATAATCCTATTTTATACCATGTGGCCTTTAAGGTTAAACCTTTTTTATTAGTTTGTCCTAGGTGCCAACTTCACCTTTTGAAAGCATTTAATGCACCAACTTCATTATGTAATTTACAAATTTGAAAATTATGACAAACAATATGGGATAAAAATTATAGTTGCACTTTAGTTGATATTTTTTCAAATGTTTTGAAGAAAATTTAAAAATCTTCTATAGTTTAAAACCCCATATTTTTTTCATTTAAAGTCCATTTTGATTGATTTAAAAATCTATGGGTGTGGCAACTAGTGATTTACAAGACTTTTCTGTACTCCAAATGCAACAAAGTAATGAAAAAAAAGTTTAATCTTAAAATTTGAATCTATGATATTTTATTTCAAATGTTTTGAAAAAAAACTTTAAACCTTTCTAGTTTGAAACCCATATCTTTTTTCATTTTAAGTCCATTTTGAGGGATCTAAAAAGCTATGGGTGCACCAACTAGTGATTTACAATATCTTTTTGATTTTAAAATGCAACAAAGCAATGAGAAAATCATTTAATCTCAAATTCCAAAAATGTGATATTTTGTTTAAAATCTTTTGAAAAAAACTTAAAACCTCTTTAGTTTGAAACCTCATATATTTTTCATTATAAGTTCGTTTTGAGTGATTTAAAAAATTATTGGTGAACCAACTACCAATCTACATTACCTCTTTGAACTTCAAATGCAACAAAAAAAAAAAAAAAAAAAAAAATCTTAAAATTCAAAACTATGATATTTTGTTTGAAATGTTTTGAAAAAAAAACTTTAAACCTTTCTAGTTTGAAAACCATATCTTTTTCCTTGTAAGTTCGTTTTGAGTGATTTAAAAAGCTATGGGTGTGCCAACTAGCGATTTACAAGACCTCTTTGAAACCCAAATGTAATTAAACAATAACAAAATTATTATTTTTTTCAAAATCCAAAACTATTTTAACAAATTTATCACCAAACATGAATCCCTTTACACAAAACAACCCATATCCTCTTCGTTCCTTGACTAAATTGAGTATTTTTTGTAGCATTGGAAGTGTTAAATGGAAGGTTACAAAATTTATTTTAACAACAAAAAAAAGAGCAATGTGTAAGAAATCGACTTCTTTTGAAATCTTAAGTATATGGTGGTAGGCCTATTTACCCTAGTTGAAATTAAGTTGCAATTTTGGATTCTAAGATTAAGTTTTTTTTCATTGTTTTGTTGCATTTGGACTTGAAATAGATCTTATAAATATTTAGTTGATACACCCATAGGGTTTTTAATCATTTTAAAAAGACAAAAAATGAAAAAAAATGGGGTTTGAAACTAAAAAAGGTTTTAAGTTTTTGCTTCAAAACATTTGAAACAAAATATCTATTAAATTACAACTACAATTTTTATTACATGGTGCTTAGGCTTCATTAAATTAGGGGTAACAATTTAAGGTTAATTAAGTGTTTAATATCAATTAAAGTGCAACTATAATGCACCATAGGTTTAGCTACAATTTTTTTCAAAACATTTGAAACAAAATATCATAGTTTTGAATGTTGAAATAATTTTATTGTTGTTACTTTATTGCATTTGAAGGACAAAAAGGTCTTGTATATCCCTAGTCATAGGTTTTTAACTAATTTAAAATGGATTAAAAATGAGAAAGATATGGAGCTTGAAAATAAAGAAGGTTGGAGTTTTTTCTTTAAAAACATTGAGACAAAATATCACAAATGCTTTCTTCCTTCTCTTCATGTTTTCTTTCTTGTTCCTTTGGTTTTGGTGTTTAATGAAAAATTTTAATCCTTCAATTTACACTTCTAATGACATAAAAATCATTATTGATTTGATTAAATAATGAAAAACATAATAATTTTTTTAATGATTTTTAGGCTTGTGTTCAATGTTGGGTGGTTCCAAATACTTAATATCCAATTACTAACTAGACTAAGAAAATAACTACCTATAATAATTAACTAGTTTAGTCTACCTACTAAGTATTGTAGATAATATTAATTAATAGGGAATAATCGTCATAAAAAATCTAATTTATTGTAATGAAATTAATAAAAAAATAGAACTTAAATAATATTAATTATTTAAAGATTGCATTAACCATAAAAATTGGGACAAATACATACATTAATTTAATATTATTTTCAAATGTTAAATTTTAATTAGCTCTAAATTAGGGTAGCTACATTTTAATTATTTTAATAAATAATAATATTATAATATGATCCTAATTACAACAAATAATTAGTAATTAATTTCTATTAATTAATTAAATATACATGGTACCTAAACTTGGCTAAATTGGGGCTAACCATCTAAGGTTAATTAAATGTTTAATGTGACACCTAAAGTACACATAAAGCTAAGCCATGAGGCACCTAGGCTAAACTATGCTTAAACCTTTGGTGCATGCCATGTGTGCAAGTACCTAATATTTCAAAGAATAATTATTTAATATTGAATCAATTAATAAATTTACAAATCAAAATAATTAGTAAAAAATTTAATGTATTTAATTATTTTTCAATTACTTATAAAATAAAATATTTATTTATTTATTTTAAGATGAAATAAAACTACTATTTTTACTTTTTAAAATAATTTATAAAAAATTCTAATGATCAATTAATTAAATAAAATAATTATTTAAAAAATTGACTATATAAGAAAATAAATTATTAACTAGTTGGTAATTGTAAAATATTAATTATAAGCTATTAAAATTTTAACTTTTAAAATTAATTTGTAGATATGAAATTATTTTTAATTAATCATTAATATTAATTAAATAATTTAACTCATTAATAGTTAATTATTTAAATAATTAACTATTAACTAATTAATATTTATATTAACCATAATTATATAATTGGGGTAATCCAATTTATAAATGAAATGAAGCCAAATTTTTAATCATCAACTTTTGGCATATGTTGGTAAATGGCAATGAATCATTTGTCTTCCCATCACAAGTCCAACAAGTTTTTTATTTTGATGATTTTTCTAACCCATGGTGGAAGGTTATATTGCATAAGGAGCCATAGAACAAATGTGTGTTCCTAGACACCTATGGGGAATACATTAGCACAAATGAGTATGGAAGTGTGTTGGATGCACGAGGGGCAATGCCAAATGCACCAACCACTCCAACTAATGTTGGTGCAATACTCCTCTTTAAGGAGAAGTCACTATTTTTCAATGAATCAAAACAACTTAACCTTGAAAGACAATCCCAAGGAAGAAATTTTAGGAGGTAAATGTTTGTTTCAATAAACAAGGACATGTCAACTTAATGTTCCACACCTTTTCACCATCTAATGATTTCACACCATGCTCAATGACTTCAAACGACGATGTTTGTGTTCTCCCACTTATGTTCTATCACATTTGGACACCATGAAACATAAAATTTTCCAACAAAGTTAGGGTTTCTAGTGGCAAGGTGAAGTGTAATGAAATTTATTGACTTCAAAATTAAGGGGTTTTGAAATTACAAAAGTTGGAAAGTAATCACAACAAAGTTGTGAGAAAATCACAATTAAGTTGAACATAAAGTCAAATCAAAGTTGAACTATAGTGGAAAACACAGACATTTTCATCCATCAAAATTTCCAACATTCATCCATCCATAAACAAGGCTAACCAAGATAGTGAAGCAATCGACATGATAAAGCTTAACAAACTTTGAAAGTGGATTTTTCCACTATAATTCAATTATGAATTTATTAATTAAAAATACAAATAATGATCAATTGGTAGTCATGGTCAACGCCGTACACTTACCAACCTAGTTGAAAAGTTGACTAAGTTGAGGTGTGAAGTGGGCAACATGGAATTTGTTGAAATAAATATAATTATGTAGTTGAGGGCAAGTTGAGTTCGACATGCAATTGAAAATTGGTTGGTTAGAAAATGGCCTTTTTTCTCCTAGTGGATGTTATGAAGTTCTTCCTTTGCTAATGCCACTAGTATTTGTTGATCAATTTGTCTTCATTTAAGGACATGAACAATGTTCTAAGACATTTGGTCAATTCACTCAAATAGGAAGATATTATTATTTTAAGTCTAGTGAAATGTAGGTATTTTGCATGTTGAAGATTGCCCTATGGGAAAGAGGACTAAATGTTGTTCATTCATGATGAGCTAAGCAAGGCCCTTTGAAATTCCAAATGGTCTTTTCATTGAATCTTTAAAAAGACATAAATTATTAAAGAATAAGGTCCAATGGTTGGACCTTGCTTCCCATTTATGGCCAATGTTGGTTGGATTACCATTGGCAAGGACAATTAACATCCACTATGAAATTATTATCAAATATTCTAAGCCTCATTTGATTTCTTCTTCACCAAATTATTCTTGGTTCATGCAACATGTGGAGAGTGATAACAAGGATGTTAAAATTACTCAATTTCCTTTAGGTATGAACTTTCAACCCTATCACCTTTAGAACATTTAATTCATTTGTTCTCATGGTTCATCATGGAATTATTTATTTATCAAATTTAATTACTAAGTTCTGCTTGTACTTGGTTTGGATTATTGTCTATAGATTACGTGATAATGTTTACAATTCTAAAGGATAGAAATTGATGTTTTCCAGTTGGATTTTTGTTTCAAAAAGAAATGATGTAATTCCTTATTTAACTATTGGAGAGTCATAATATGTTAATTGTATTATTACTATGTTAGCAAATGATAAATTCCTTAAGTTTTACAAACTTGTAATACAAAAACTTTTTTAGTTTTTAACCCAAATGACACAATACAATAATTATTATTTTTAAATGATGGATCTTTGATAATTACTCTATTAGTATTTTGAAAATTGAACTTTAGATTTTTCAAATCTTTTTTAGCTTATGTTTTTTGTGTTCTTACCTTTTGAGTTTTTAGCTTTCAATATTCATCATTTGGTGACTACCAAATATTAATTCAATTCTTGTATGTGATGTATACAATATTCAAATTAACCTTCATAAATCATTATGTGATTGTCATGGCCACTACCAATTTTCTTGTGCATTTAACCTATTGGCCACCAAGCCCAATTTGCAATTTCAAAATTTGTTTGAAAATTTCAAATTAATTTTGGACTTTTCTAAAATCCATAATTCATTAAATACATGTTTGGTGGTTTTTAAAAAATTTCCTTGACATAAATTTTATGGGTATGTACAACCTTGTTTTCTCTTACAATTTCTTTAGATATGTACATGTTTTAAATTGCACAACATGGCTTTCCAAAATCATTCTTATTTTTTCTTTTGTAATACATTATAAAAGTTTTTAATGTTTCATTATTTTTATGATTTTTTTTCTTTTATTTTTCAATGTTGCATAAGAATGAACTAGCTTCAAATAAGGTTTACCTATAAACTCTTGCATATTCTATTAATGAAACTTTGTTTGAAGGTTTGTTTGAATTAACAAGTACCTCCAATTTAGCCAATTATTTGATTTTGAAGGTTTTGGATCATGGTTTACACCATTTGGGCATGTCCACACCAATGGGAACCATCTTTTTCATGTTTTGTGATTGTTTATTTTGGAATATTCTTAGAATATTTTGGACAAAAGTTTTCAAAAAATTATTTTGCAATTTAATTTATAATATATATCATTATGTTAAGATTTGTATTATATGGTTTCCAAAAATGTCATTTTCAAAAAAATTCAAGTCATTACACAAGTATTTAAAAAAAAATTAAAGTCCTTAAACAAGTTTTTAAAAAAACAATAATTATAAAGCTTTAAGAAAATAAAATATTTTTATCCATTAAATTGAATTCAAATTTATTTGTGTTTTTTTGGTTGTACTCATAATCCAATGAATGAAAAGGGTGTTAAATTGCAAACAAAACCAGTCAAAATTAAAGAAATGTTTATGTTTCGCCATTTAAAACCATGGCAATCATGGCAAGATTTTGCTTGTTCGTTCATATGTATGTCAAAAAATTCAAACAAAAAGCCATTAGAAGAAATTTGGAAATAAACGACTATAATTTTAGTTGCAAAAGACAAAATTTTAGTTGTAATGGGCACATGTGATTACAAACCCTATAATCATTTTGAACAAGTGGCAAAAGACAATTGGTTGCAAAAAAACTCCACGTGGCATGTACAATCACCCCTATACTCGCATATTGCTTGCAACTATACGAATTTTTCATCCATTGACTAGTTGTAGGACTATGTGACTATAGATACAACTACATAAAATATTGGGTAGCATTTTTTAAATAATTAAATTTAAATGATTTAATATATATTTAAATCACATATATTAAGTATTTTATTATTTATATATATAAATAATGTAATATTATAATTCATATTATTGGTAATTTCATAAATTTTCAACCTACGAGTTGTTGACACTTGTCACTACTTAAGCCAAGCTAAAAACCCTAATTTAAGTAGCTAGGTGAGCCACCTAGTATAGGTAGTTAGGTGGGCCTAGGTAGGCACCTAGGTTAAGTAGCCTAACTATGTAGGGTGCATATGGTCAACATACCATCGTTGACCACAACTATCTAACTTTTGAGGTTTGACCCTTAGACCCCAAGGAGGGATATCAACTCCTTTGCCACCCCACTTGATGTGCAAATGTAATGGAATGCATTCTATTTGACCCATACTTGACTTTAAACATTACACAAAAATCAATTTCAATATTTCATATTTTATTGATATTTTTCCAAATGGAAGATTTTAAAGTTGATTCTTAAAATATTTTCAATGGCATACATGATTAAATATATTTTTCTTCAAAAAATGTACATTAATTTGAATAATTTGAATTACATTTTGATGATGATTTGTTGGAATTGTATTTCAAGCACATGATTTATAAATGAAAAATATTTGACGACTAATATTTAATAATAAATAAATAAATAATTTATCTCCCACATACTAATCCTTTATTTCATAAAAAATAAAATGCAATGTGATTATAATATATCATAATTTTAATTTTTTTCACATATAATATTTATAAATGGATAATATGTCTATCACATTTCAAAAAAAATTAAAAAATCAGTTATAAATAGATCATAACTAAAATATATTTAATAAAAATATAATAAGTCGTATTTTCAATGTCAATAAAAAATGTAAAATAGTAATAAATAATTATACACAAGTTAATTATCAAACAAATATTGTAATTCCAAAGATGCCACATACGTTTTAATCATCAAAATATTGTAAATGGAAAAATTATTGGCCTTAGTTACTAAAACAACTATGATCATTTGCAAAAACAACTAGGTTTTCATCCATCCAAGGATGCATTCACAATATTGGATGAAAAATGTGCACTTTCATTTTAATTTTTTATCCAAACATGTAATAGTCACAAATTATAGTTGCATTTGTGACTTCATTTGATTATGTCAACATTATAATCGCATATGTGACTACAATATGTACATATATGACTACATACATTTACAACTAAAATGACATGTAAAACTAACCCAATTGTAGTTGTAAAAATAGTTGATTTGGACACTATTCGCATCTATAATTGTAACCATATGGTTGGAATGGACAAGATTTCTTTTAGTGAATTCATTTGACAAAATTTCAAGTTTAAATTTTTAAGACATTTGAAAGTGAGCACTTATTATGTTAGAAATAGTCAATTTTGCAAGACTATAAAAAAGACTCATATAGTTTAAAAAATTGATGGGAAAAAGAAGGATACAAATCTATTAGCCACATTCAAAATGTTTAGAAATTCAAAGAACTTTTCAAATTTAATCTAGAATTTTGAAAGTTCAAGAGTCCTTTACCACATATAAATGGGTTATAATATATATGATACGATTAAAAAAATTGTAGATTGTTATATATGAACATTTAAAAATGAATTTTTTGTTATGATTTGAAATTGTTATCATTTTTAAAGAAGCAACATAAAATCTACAAGGAAATCTACACATTATAAATATTTATTCAAAAATGATAAACAAAAAAATGTTGTGTATTGGGACAATTATAAGCATTTTTAATAAAAATTTGCAAGAAATTTCATTCAAAATTCATTTGTAAGAAAAAGTTATTTCTAGGCAAAAGGACACGTGCATGTAGTCCTTGTTTAAAATAACACTATTGGCTCATTGTATCTTGTTTGTAGCCTCCCATGATATATTATGAATGTTCCTATATAAATAAATCCAACAATTTCAACACCAACTGAAATTACCATTTTAAAACATGAAAAATCAAACATTGATTACACTTTTTATGGATCTTATTAATGTGGATGCACCCATCTAGACACCTATTATTACAATATTTACACCTTCTTATAATTTATGTAGGTGCTAATATTTATGGTTTAATGATTGATTTGAAATTCACATGTATAATTACCTAAATATTTTTGAATTTCTTCAGCTTAATTGAATTGAATTTGAGGTTTGGTTTTTGTTTTGTAATGACAAATTGTTTTATTAGGGGGTGGCTAGAACTTCAAAAGGTGAATTTTGAAAAAAATTCTAATTTGATTTTTAAATTGCCTATTGAATTGGTTTGGAAGTTTTTCCAAGGAATTTCTAAAAATTGGCAGAATAATGTTACAAGATATTTTGTGGATCAACATAGACCTCCTATTGATTGTCATTACAACTTTCAAGGAATTAGCTTGTCAACATTTTACTATTTACCCTAATGATAAATCAAGTCTTCACTGGTTCCTACATCCTTATATTTGAGTGCGAGAGGAGGGATGAAATCTAGTATACTACATTTTGAGTTGGGCATAAACCAACTATGGTTAATTGTTGATAATATGAATTCTTACTTTCCTTCCTCGAAAAAAAACCTTTCATCCAACCAAATTTAAATAAAGGTTGGGATTAGTTTTAAAATGGGGTCTCAAACGAAGGAAACTCTTGTTCCATAAAAGTGTGCCATGGAGGTTCCATGTCATAGAAACCCAATCTCATATACAAAATCAATTCTTCCCCTTTTCTATTTTTGTTTTTTCAAGCTTTGTGTTTTGGGTTTGAGTTTATACATATATTTTTCTTTCATTCATTTGAGCTATTGTTTATCAATTCAAGTGCTTTCATTTGTGGTTTTAAATTCTTGTTTTGCATTTTTTTGTTTAAAGGGATAATCAAATCAATATGCATTTGAGAGACAAAGCTCTACAACATATTATTAACAATGAATTGAAGGGCACTTTCATGTCCTTCATTATGATAAAGCTTTTAGTGAGGAGAAAAAGACATTTGAAAAGACAAATGTAATGCTATAATTTTTTTCTTGATTTATGGTCTTTGTGTTTTTTTTTAGTGTTGGATTTTGATTGTTTTTTGGGTATGCAAGATGTTCTTACTAAAGATAATGATGTTAACTTGGCATTTATTGATTCAATTGTTCATGGCCATGGAAATTTAGTTATTATTGCTAGTCCACTTTTTTGTTCATGTGAAAATGAATAGGTTCCTTTTTCAGGTTTTTTAAAAATTTTATTTATTTATTACAAGAGGTTCCTATTGAAGATCAAATTGATATGACACCTTTTGATTCAAATGTTTTTGCCAGTAAGAATATAAAAACTATTGTCAAAAGATTTTGTTGTTGATGATGTTATGCATGGTTATGAATCAAGTAAATCCAATGTTGATGTTGATGATAATTATGAAACAAGATGTTTGATCTTGAGCTCCCTAAGCATAGGTAGTGGTTAAAAGCAAGTTGTTTGAGGTTTTGAACATGAAGACAACTTTTGGGCACATTTTCAATCATCTTTAGCATTATTTGATAACTATCAATTTTGTTGTTGATTTGAAGTCTATTCTTGGTTTCATCACAAATGTAGTGGACATGGTATGTGTGATATGATTTGGGATTTCATGAATAATTTGGATCTTTGACATGTCAAATTTGTGTTTTGGAGTTACAAATTTGTAAATTTATTTGATTTGACTTCAGGTTATGATTCAATTGTTTGTCTATTCATAACTTCATGCATTGATAGATTTTTGACAGTTTTGAAGTTTGATGTATGTGGTTACATAGCATTGAAGGTAAAACTCAATTGCTTGTGCTTTGATTTTTTTTATTAATATCCTTAGATATCCATAGCTTGAAATTTGATTTTAATTTTTTGAAGTTCAATACAGTTGTTGGCAAGTAGAAGCCAATTTCTTGAGCTTTTCATTTAGGTTATTCAATTTGTTTAGAGATTTGGTTGAGTTACTTTTTTGAAATTTCATACAATTGTTGCCATGGCAATGGATTGTTTTTTGTGCCTTTAGTGGTTTTAAATAATTATATATATATTTGAAGTGTGGATCAAATTTTATGTATATGATTAGGGATTAAGATTTTTTAATCATTTAAAAATTTTAGGTTAAAAAATGAAATGAAAAAAACAAAAAAAAACAAGTAAAACAAAATATCCACAAATGTACCTCCTAAAATCCAAAAGGCCCAGGCCTTTTGGATTTTGAAAGGTGCATTGAAAAGTTTAACCTAGGGAAGGTTCTAAAAGTACGCTAAAAAAACTTCTATAATTAACAAAATGTGGAAGATTGATTTTTCAAACACTAAGTTCTCTATTGATATCATGGGTTCTATTACATTAGTTGCATTAATTAATCGTGGGGGTGAATCCAAAGTAATTTATTTTTTTGATGGGCCTGATTTTTAATTGGCATGTCACAAAAAAGAAAAGCACTCATATTGTAAACATTTTCAAAATAACTTTTTCTTTGGTCTAGCTATATAGGTTGTACGGGAAAATGTTTTTGGCAAAGGATATGGGATGAAATGTGGTGCTAAAAGGAGGACATGGGAATTGGGGAACAAGCTCAAATCATCATTGGGAACTTTGTCGGAACACCAAAATTAAATAAAAAAACTCAAATCACCTATCCCCCATCCCACCTTGGGCTTTCTTACCTATCCATGTTGAGTCATCTCATTGGTTGCATGAAAATTTTATTCTTAAAATTGTTTGTTGGCGTTTCAACCTTGGTTCAAACTTAATATGGTCCCTTCCTAAGAGCATGGGTACAACTTGATATATATTGCATAATACCCCTTGATGAAAATATCCAGTACATGTTTCCACGTGCATATTCAAAAGTTATGTTCCAATCATGTAAGGTATCAACATGGGTGTCATTGGACTTCCCACTTGGGCTACTGCTTTGATGATGCAAAACAATTGACAACAAATACATGTTTCGCATGCATGACATTGTGAATTAATGTTGAGTGTCTATAGCAATTCAATATGCGAAATTGTGTAGATTAGTACAGTTGGTCTTTGTATCAAGAAATTGACCAAACTTGTATAACCTCAACTCTAGTACTCTCATGATATCTTTTTTTCCCATATTGTGGTCCATTGTTGGTCTACACCAAGGTTTTATTGTTCAATCTTGTGGTTTTGAAAGTTTGGTGATTTGATTTGTTTGTTTGTTTTTTTTTTTAAATTTTTATTTTTTTAATAAATTTTAAAACCTGAATTTACACTAAAATTTTGGAAATTTCCAAAAAAATTGGTCTCCATTGTGTGAAAATGAAATAAAATGTTGATGCAAACATGTTTCACATAACTTAAAAATATACAGTTTGAGATCAATATGGCCTGTTCTCATCAACAAGTGCTATGCATCATCAATTGAGAACTTGTTTCAAAAATTAATGTTTCATATTTTCAATTGGCTTCAGACTATTTGTAAAAGATTGTGGAGCCCAAAGAGTTGAAGGTTTGTACTTTTAATTTGAAAGCTTGTTGGTGGATGGCCATTAGAACACAAATCCAAAGAAACACCTTTCCACTCCATTAAGAACAGATATCCTTAGATTTTAAACCTGTAAGGTGGAGTTGGAAATTAAAAAATTTCCTCAGTTGGTCATAGGATTCCACACATATATGGTAGTATCTTGCTGGCTTTGGCACAAATTCTATTATTTTTAGAAACGCCAAAATTTTCAAAAAATACTTTTCTCAAAGAGAATTTTTTTTCTAAATGAAAATGAAAAATCTTTTGAAATATTCTCAAATATTTTGCTTTAAGGAAATAGAATCTCCAAAATTATTTATTCATTCAGCAGACATGTGCCAAAAGCGGCCAAGGTTCTACAGAATAGATAATAGCTTAATTGATCGGCCCCCCACCCCACCGCCCCCAGTCCTTGAAGAGACCTTCATGTGGAGCCTAGCACGAACCTCATGCAAGCTGGCAGAATACTAGGTCCATTGGAATATTGGCCCCTTCTCTAGGTACCAGCCAAATGTGCACAGAAACTTGCCATGATACCTTGTCAACGTGGTCTGCTACTTGAACCAATACTTTCTATCCTAAGATCAGGCTGTCTTTATACAAGTAACTCAATATTGCAAACCCGGATCTTATTTCTAAAATCCAGTAAGTCTTCTGAATGAAGGAATCTACAGTTGAGCCAATAGCCATTTTCTGTTAGTCGCCAAACAAAGTCATTTGGCCCTAGTACTAAACTTCAGTGGCCCCTAAGAAAAATGAGAGGTGCTATGGAACCCACGAGTCTAGTGCACAGTCTGGAATTACTAGTCCTGTACCCACCACCCCTTTCTCCATGGAAAACTCGTGTACTTGAACAACGTCAGTCATTTGATTCTGTCACTAAGTTGGACTAGAAAAATTTGGTGTCCAAGACATTGAAATGAAAAAGCTAAGACAACAAAGCAGTCTCTAAAGATCATGGTAGGCAGAATGGTAAACGTACAGGGTAGTTTACCCTATTTTCACACATTTAAAAATATTCTTCCAGGATACAATTTTTATTTTTTTGCTGAAATTTGGTATATCGCACCTATCCTATGTTTGCCACAAAATCTAATTTTTACAATGTGCAAATATGATATGCATGTGAAAATATGCAACCAACAGCTTAGCAATATAACTTGAGTTCACCATATTCCATTAACCCAGTGATTGCACACCTCACTGCACATAAAAAACCGTATTATGGCACTCCCTCAAGACCCCATAATTAGGGTGATTGGGATAAGAAACCTGAGTATGTGACAGAAAGGGTTTTTTCGTGTATGAGGATAGGGAACAAGAGTGTGCAGCAACAAAGAAAACTGGTGTGCTATAGTTGGGGAATCCCAATGAGGGGTCCCCTTACATTATTTCAAAAGTGAAGTGCAGGGCAACATATGAGGAGCAGGATGTTCCCCAAATAAGCGCCCAGCCGAGGCAGAGGGGTTCATATTTAATGCCCTGCTTCTCTGGTCATACCTAGCGTAATGCACTCTGGCATATAATTTGAAATTCTCTTTCCGAAAATGGTTCCATGGTGACCCATCAGTATGAGATTTACCTATATGTCAAGCAATTTCTCTTTACTTGTAAACTTTGCGCTGGACATGATGGGGAATGAAAAAACAAAAGTCCATAGAGCCCAGTTTATGTTGTACACCATGGGTCATGAGATAGTAATTAATTACTGGAGTACCTTGGCGGCTTCAGCACAAATTATATTACATTTAGAAATGCTGAAATTTCCAAAATTGACTTTTCTCAAAGAATCATTTTTTTGTCAAGGAAAATGAAGAATCTCTTGGAATAGTTGGGAGTATTCCATTTTTCAAAATGGAACCTCTAAAATTTATTAATTATTTGGCAGACAAGTGCTGAAGCTACCCCTGTACTAAGTTACTTGGATCCTTGCCTACTCAATATCCCCACCAAAATAGAACTCCTCAAAGACCCAGGCCCATCATGGATGGAAATAGTCTAAAGCTAACTTTACAAAAATGAAGAACTATTCAAAACAACATACCTCCAATACTCCTTCCAACTCCTATTTGAAACAACCCACATATAACAATGAGAATGGTGGATTCCAATTGGCATTTTGTTGGCTGATGGGCCCATGTTGTGTCCATCATACACCTCTTGACAAATTGGTGGATGTCAAACATAATTGGTAATCCATGAAGAAGTGATCCACATCTTCTTGTTAAAATCTTTCATTGGGTGGGACTTTCAATTCAATTGTGTTAGTATGGAATCATTGTTGACCATCATATCATTTCTGATCGATGATAGAAGTTTAGACCTTGTTGTGAGACTATACAACATGAGCGGGTTTAGGACCGAAACTATGTATGATAACTACATAGTTATGAAATCTATGTTTTTGGTTGTAAAACTATCCTCCCACCTTATTATTGGCTATGCAAGCCTCGCCATTTTCCTTTCATGAACTACACATAAACAACACCAAAACTATTCAAAAACCAAAAACTTTTCCATAAATCAAAACTTCAATTCACAAACTTTGTATTCATATTATAACTTTGTACAAAAATGAAGGTGTTTCTCAAGGTCACAAACACTTCCTTATATACTAACCAAAAGGAAACTACTTAAGAAATTTCCTAAAACTTATTCACCACATGATTCCCCAAATAATCAAAAGGAAACAACATCACATGGTTCCCCATGTGATTCCACAATTGATCACAAGAAAACAACATCACATGGTTCCCCATGTGATTCCACAATTGATCACAAGAAAACAACATCACATGGTTCCCCATGTGATTCCACAATTAATCACAAGAAAACAACATCACATGGTTTCCCCATGTGATTCCACAATTAATCACAAGAAAACAACATCACATGGTTTCCCCATGTGATTCC
>Ga0116231_10002141_pt1 | contig 41267 bp, 29 predicted proteins | sample S1TSphgellanicum_2_FD_89695 | JGI IMG/M metagenome (GOLD analysis project Ga0116231, IMG submission 89695) | Host-associated microbial communities from peat moss isolated from Minnesota, USA - S1T2_Fd - Sphagnum magellanicum MG | ecosystem: Host-associated > Plants > Peat moss > Unclassified... | reverse complement strand
GTAATCACTACCAAACATTTGAATGTATTTCGTGCATTTCCATGTTGTAATCACCACCAAACTTTGAGGATCTTAGAGTGCATTCCCCATGTTGTAATCACTACCAAACATTTGAATGTATTTTGTGCATTTCCATCTTGTAATCACCACCAACCTTTAGAGTCTCGGAGTGTATTCCATATTTGTAATCACCACCAAACTTTAGGATCTCAAAGTGCAGTCCTTTTTGAGTGTATAAATCCAATCTGTAATCACCACCAAACTTTAGGGCCTCAAAGTGCAGTCCTCTTGATTGTATAATCCAATTTGTAAACACCACCAAAAATTTAGGGTTTCCAGATCTGAGAAAAGAGCAAAGGCAGTAGTAGTAGTAGTACGAAAGAGGTAGCGTGATAGCAGAAACTAGGATTTGAGCGCGGAACATTCGATCCGCTTGTTCGTCTCCCAACAACAAGAAGAACGAATGCCGAATCAACGCGTGCAATAAAAATTCCGGCGACGAGTTTTGTTTTTTCCTTCCTTTTGAGGTTTGCTTTGATTGCTGCAGCAGATAGGTAAGTGGCCACAGTACCCAATCCAGTCAAAATGACTAGAAGAGATTGATTCCGTAGGCCAATCTCTAATAAGAAGTATCGAAGGAGCTTTATGACAACAATGGGTCTAGTAGTAGCCTGTTGCACAGAACCAAATGTCAGTCAGTAGGCTAGTCTTCTTGGAAAACTGCCCCCAACGAGTACTGTGCTGCCTGCTGCAACAAACGCTTCTCACAGCCGGCGATTCTGCTCTCTCCCCAGTATTCAATGCAAAAAGTCTTGATCATCTGTTTCAATGCAGCTAAGCTATAGCTTAGCTGTTGTGCAGCACCTGTGGGCCGTCTTCTTGTTAGTTTGGTACACCCCACCACCTCCTCCTCCTCCTCCTCCTCCTCCTGGCCTGTGTTGTCGTCCCTGGTGGCATAGCATGGATGGTCAGCCGGTAAATTTCAAGCCCACTCTTTTGAGATTGCTGTTGCAATAACTGGTACCGATTTCTGACACACAGTTTTCTTTGGTATAATCTATTTGATGGACTGGAAGCTAATGAAAAAGGAAGCCTGAGAGTAGCTCCAGCCTGAGAGTAGCTCCACCGGTAACCGATGCTCAGTATGTGACCCTGCAAGAACGTTTTTCACATTCAAGTTCAGTTATCTATTTATTTTACTTCCAACCCCACCCATAAAACAAAAATTGGGATTGCAAACAGGTGGGAGACGAGACTACTAGTTGCAACCCACGTGAACCAATCAAACTATCTAGCCGATCAACAGCGGGTGTTAGACTCTGCTGTGCCTTTTTATCAGCATTGGCCGTCAGCATCATCGTGTGGAAACATGCTGAGCCAAACCATTTTGCTGAGCCAAACCAGCAATGTTTGACTTTTCTTCATCCAATTTTCTTTTGCCGGGCCACAGATTCACCATCGGTGGAGCTGCTCGGCCAGACGAGGCCATGTGTTGGGCTTTTCTTTAGAAAAATTGTGATGTGTACAAGCAATCATCCACAAGAAGCATTAGCCAAATTTGGCTACAGGTCAAAGAGGAAAGTAGAAATTCTTAAGAATCCTGCTTTACTTTAGCAACCTGCTGGAACCTATTGTCTACATATGGTGATTTCATAGGATTTTTTCCCTCCATATCTGGCAACTTTGGTGCATTTTTTTTCACAAAAATCCTATGTGTGATTGGCACTGGATTTTTGGATGTCACCAAGTGGTGAAAATTCAACAAAAAAAGAGCAAAATATGCTGGTTGGAGGAGGGGTACACAATACACATTAGCTCCAGGGTACACCATAGTACAATCCTCACAGAATGAAACGACCACACCTGTGAGCAACGCTGAATGAGAAGCTGTACAAGCTGTAAACTGTGAACCTCAAGTGTTAAATAAGTGTAAAACATAGGTACACTTGCAAACTGTAAAAACTCCCCCCTCCTCTTCCCTCCCCTTCCCCAAACCCAATCCTTACAAACAAAATCACCCAGAGAGATAGAGTGATCAGTTGCACCAGGAAGCACCACTCTGCCTGGAAAGAGACAGTCAGTCTCTACCTTACACAGTAAGTTAGAGACAGGATTAGGATGTAACGCCAATGCTAACTGTTGTCTAAAGTACCACAAGTATCTGGATTTGCACTGTAACTGATTTCATGTTGCACCCAATTTCTCAGCCAAATCCATGTGAAAAGAATTAAGAATGTTGCCCAAGACTGTCTCCACTGGGTGCATGTCAGAGTGAAAATCTAAGGCCCAAAAATCTAGTGTCGGGGGGCTCCTCGGTTCACTATCTTTTTGGAATCAAATTTCCAGTCTCCCATACGATTCTAATCAAACACCAAAGCTTCATATAAAACTTCTTCACGAAATCTGTACAACACCATAGCCTCATATAAACTCTTTCAAGAAATCTGTACGACAGAGTTTTTTGGGTATCCAACAGGCCCATCTGTGGTGGTAAGTAGGTACTTACACAAATCAGCTGATTGATAAATGGGTTTTCTTGATATGTTCAAGGTCCCGAGGATGGGTGGGTCTTGATTCCCCAAGTTTTCTTAGCACTTTCACAGGTCTCTCTCTGCAAGCCACAAAACAAATCAGACTTCAGCTTCACAGACCAGCATCTGACATAAGACCCTGCATAACCAAGTTCCAAATTGCAGTTTGCTCCAGGTGATATAGTGTCGGCATCAGTGTTGCTTTTTCAATGAACCAATTTCTTTTTTTTCTGCCAGTGAATTTGACAGGGAACCTCAGAAAAAACACTTTTCATAGACGAGTTCATTTTTTCTGGGACTCAATCTTTGAATTAAGAACCATCAAAAAAGGAACTTTTTTACATCAAAAAAGAAGTGGAAAGCTCTACTTCTCTCACATTTAATCTAGTGAAAGAAGTCAGCAAGTGAACTACTCAAGTGAGTAGCAGGAGTGGGGATTTATTTGGCTAGCTTGTTAGAGGTTACCTCTTAGATGATGTCAGAGCAGATCCACCCCCACCCAGTCTGCGGGCCTCTACTGGTGTCTATTACTTCCCAAGTAGTGTGCAAGTTATTTCCACAGCCCCACCCATAAACATGAAATCATGGAAAATGAAAAGTGAGGATCAATTTGAAGGCTAACACATGGCCCAATCTTTCTGACCCGCCAATCAAAGTCAATCATATCTCTTGGCTGACCCTTTTGGACAGCACTGTATCATATTAAATTCAGTTTCATGTTATTTAAAATATACATATTTGCAGGTCCCAATTCAGTTTCATGCTATTTGAAGCTTGAACTTCATCCAAATTACTCTTTACAAGCCATTATACTGCAGCTGGTGGACCTGCTAAATTCACATGGATTAACTTAATCCTCAAATCATGAGTAAATTTTCCATGGCCAACAAAGCTTAGATTCACAAGACCAGGAGTCTGTCTGAATACCTTATTCATGCACAGAACATCTTCTGAGTCCATATTGCAGATCACAATCTGTGACTCAAGGACAGTAGCTTTGAACTGCGTCAAGCCTGCAACACAGTTCACAGAGAAGTGAACTGTTGAAAGATATTGAACCTATGGTACAATTCAAAGCTCTGATCTAGTGATAATGCATTTCAATGTTGCAAATAACCTAAATGTTTTCAAGAAACAACAGAAAAAGAATCAAGATCTTACTCTTGCATTGGTGACCTGCAATTCAAACACCTCTTCAAACCTGAAAACAGCACAACCCAACAAATCCAAAAGCATTGAACATCACATGGAAGAATGGGGGAAGAATGATGTCAGCAGGAAGATCTTTAAGATGTACATCAGTTCAACTCAGAGTTGATTGTGGGGAAATAAAGTTCCTGAAATAGATGAATCTGACAAGTAGCTCATCAAATGTAGCACTTTACACTTGCCATGCATTGGAAGAAGCTTATAGAGGTCCAAAGTCCAAACATTGCTCCCTATGCAGAAACAAAATGTGATCCATAGCACAGATGGACAAACTTCTTTTTGGAACCAAAAACTATGACCAAATAGAAGTGACAAACCTCTGACAAAGGAGAAGACAATCCTGAAAAAGACAGTAAAGATAAGTGCACTCACCACATGCCTGGAACTGCCTGTAATACATTAACAAAATTTTGAGTAAACAAACACTGCAGAGACCGGTAACATCTGCCAACACAAGCCCATCTCAGGAAATAAGGCAAGGACTCCTCATTAAACTGACAACTCTGCATTTGGGTTCAATAACAAGGCTCAAAGTAGGCCACATGCTTGTTACCCATTGCCTCTGGTTGTCCAACATCTGCTTGCTAATTTCACTGTAGCTTGTGCATGGAGACAAAAGTGTCAATTCTGAGATCAGACAGCATCTTCTAAGGGAAGGTATCTTCAATTCAAAGCAAGCTCGTATCCACTTAATGTCAAGATGTAAGTTCACATTCTAATAGCAGCTTCCTGCTCACAATAGAATCATCTCCTGTCATCAGAAAAACTCTTTTCATATGCACAAGAAAACAGCTCTCTGCACTCTCTGCAAATTGTGAATAGTAATCAGGAAACCAATTTGCAAAAGCATATTGGACACATAGCTACCAAACATTTATCTGTTTTGCCTCTGTGAGGTTACCTGGCATTAGCATATTCAACAAAAAAAAAAGAAAAAGAATAGAGGTGACACCATCTGTTCACCATTCCACTCAACTGGATTGCTATCAGGTTTTCACTGGCAGTTTGAAAACCTCGCCTTCTCTCTGATGCTGCATTCAAACTTGAAGGTGTGTGAGAAACGTAAAGTGGAATGACAAATCCCATGATCTAACATTCAATGCCTTTTGCAATAATTGCCTTCACTGACATGGTAAATGAACAAAAACATCATCCAGGAATAACCAGATTTGCATTCAGTTGGTAAGTTGAAAACACCATCCAAGAATTGAAAACACACCTTCCAAATGAGCCACAAAGGGTAAATTGTTAAGGGTGACAAGGAGACAAAGGTTCTCAAACTAAAGTGGTCCCAACTCACCAACAGTGTAGGTGAGTACAACACCCACCAAATTGGTGTCAAACAGTTTCCCATTGGTTTGGACTAAACATACAGCACAATGTTTAGTTCCAAACATAGTACAGCAGCTAGTCTGCAGTTTGGTAACAATGTGCAAGACTCGTAATCTACCATTGTATGTGGCCATGGATCCAATTCAACCTGATAAATCAAACCTTGATAAAAATGATCATCTGCTGGCCATGTGAATCAAAGTAGCCAACTTTATTCCAGGGTAATCTAAACCCTGTGAACCACAAACCAAATATTATTGCAGGGAAGGCTGGTCAGAATCAAGTTGCCAATGTTTTTGGAGGGCAGAGCTGCTGCAAGTTGGTGTTGTCACATCCTAACACATCTTTATATTCTCTTGTGATTGTAAATTGGTCATACACCAAACCGTCTGAGCTGCGCTTGTATTCAAAGAGTAGAGAGGACCTGTTGAAGGCTGTGAGCTTGGTGAAACCATGGTCAAAATCTTGGACCAGGCTCCACTGGGTTTCAATGGTGGTGAATGCAGATAAATGAGCACCCGCACCCCCTGCTACAATGTGAATAGTTGCATTGTATGTGCCTGAGTAGTGGTCCTTCTCATTTGAGATGCATTGGTTCTGCATGGAGAAACCTAATCAGTAGAAACATAAATGACTTGAATGGCCTTTTCTAGGCATGAGATTTAGATCAACCACATTTCCAATGCTACTGTGAGCTGACATACTAACTCACAGATGTGAACAATGATAACATTTTTTCTCCAACAGATCATCAAACATCTTAAATTTCACAGATTCACAAACACCATTTGAAGTTGCCCACCAGACTATGCCCTGATATGCCAATTTCCATGATCCAACACAAGCCTTCACAAGGATAAAACATCTACTTCAAGTTTGAAAGTCTTGTATATTACCAAATATGCAATGAATGAATTGCAGAAATTGGTGATGCAGGGTATGATGCTTAGAAATTCACCTCATAGACAGGGCAAGTTCGTTCATAATTGTGGACATGGCCATAAAAGGCAATGTCAACCTTGTACTTCTGCCACAGCTTTTGCAGGCTCTCACGAGCCATGGGCTCTGCAAATGTACCTTCAAGTGCATAGTATGAACCTGATGAGTACCCCAGCACACGGTGGGCAAGAAAAATCAACCATGGCTGTTTCTGACGGTCCACTGATCTAAGGCAGTCCTCAAGAAACTTGTACTGCTCTGAACCCTCCCGCCAATCCTGTTCTGAGTCTGCCACACAGAAATGAAATAGCCCCCACTGTGTTCCATACCTGCAAAAAATTTGAAATATAAACTTGGTCGATGATTGGTTGTGCCATTTAATGGCTGACTCCCTCTACAGCCTCATTAATTTACTCCTCCCTAGAAATTTGACCCCCTTCATGGCTGACTCCCACGAAGTTTTGTGCTCAATTCATGCTCAAAACTTGGGGAAGAAACTTTGGTGAGAAACAAGAGTAGGGACTGGATTGAAAACTTTCAACCAGGAAAGAACTTGAATTGTCAGATCTGGATTCTTATCCAATTTAAATGCAACTATGCACATTGATCCATCACCAGGAGCTACAAAATGAGAAGTTAAGACTTAACAGTCACATTGAGAGAGAATGAGGTTGGAAGCTAGGGCAAACTAGGTCTCTACGACCTGCCTTGAAACATATGAATGGCAATTTTCCTTTGGATGCCACAACATACCAAAATCTGTCCTTGTTCCTTGTTGGCACGTTGTAGTAAGTCTCTGCTGGGACTCCACATTCCCCACCAGAGTCAATATTTTGATAGAAGGATCCTGATCCAGGCCAATCTCGTTCATGATTTCCACTGCCAAAATGTTGTTAACTAAAATTAGTGCTATCCTTGAGAGTACCTGAATTTGAGAAAAGTCAAGACTTTGAAGGTTAAATGAAATACACAGATATATGTACCAAGGTTAAAAGAATGAGCTAGCAAGTCATCCTGCTTACTTCTCAACCTGCCCTACAACTCTTGGCCATTTCAGCACAAAAAATACACAGTTCATTTATCATCGCTTGCTTCAACATGTCCTTATTAAAACCATGGTGAAAAATGTTGCAAGTTGAAGAATGAGAACCTTGATATCATGTAGGGAACACGGCTAGTGATGTTCACAACCTGCTCAGTGAATTGGTCCCATTCAAAGACATAGCCATTGGCATAAACAATATCACCATTGTGAAAAACTAGATCATAGTTCTCTATGTCCTCAATCAGCCGATCTGTTGTGTTGAGTGCTGCCAGTTGGTAGTTGCTGTATTCATTTGATCCATCCCGCTCTGCCTATAAAAGGAAATGAAATTAAGGCTAGTTCTAACATCTCCATCAACATGAGAAACCTCTCAGAGTTCTTTACATAGAGCAGTTAAAATGAATATTGCTCAAACCTATCCTTTAAGGGAGTGAGAATCTATTGACACTTAGAAATCAATCAGGAAAGGACTTCTCGGTATTGTTGCAAGAACTGCATACACCAGAAAGCAATTATAAAGTTACTGTAATGGTAGCCACATCTATATGGCTAAAATCAAACATCTTTGTTTTGATACACTTAATAGAATAATCCTCAAGCAAATCCATGCAAGCAACCTCAACTCATCAGCCATGCTTTTGCTTAAACCATAAGGTATATCAACCTTTCAAGCAAATCCATCCAAACAACCACAACTCATCAGCCATGGTTTTGGTTAAGCACATATTAACCTTTTTAGTGTATTCCAACAAACAAATACTGACAACAACCTGCTTTGGGCTTGCACATGGGATCCAACAAATGAAGATGAACTCATTGTCAAACTGACAAAACTTAGGTGGTTGTGTAATTCAGAATTACAAGTACCAGACTCTTTAGTTAGAAGCAGTACCTTTCCCATATCTCCATAGATGATGACACGCTGCAATGACTCTTCACCTGGGAAAGGAGCTGATGTGAAGAAACCCTCCTCCCCCCATGTGTACTTCCCATTCTTTAGTTTGTGGCCAAATTTATAGAAATACCTATTGATAAACACAGAGGTGTCATTCCTGAGATGTGAACCAATTGCTCATCACTATTGAAGCAGGAATTCCAAGCTGTGTTGAAGGAGTACTAGGTCATGAATTACAGTTTGTGTTGGCCAATTGTCTCAGCATGATGCACAAGCCACTTCATGAATACAAAGAAATTTTTCTCTGTACAATGACCTACTGGAGTCTGAATCTGACAGGTATGGTCTTGCAGGAGGTGGACATTACAAAATCTTCAACATCTTAGAGGGTGTTGCAGGATAACCTAGTTCTTGGCCACAACTTTTCAAGGTATGCTGTGTGAATAAAGCCTGGATCCCTCCACCCCACTGTTCGGGCAGGCGGTCCTACATACACATCACCACAGCAATCAGGTTATTTCATCCAACAAGCATTGTCTTGCAAGCTGCATGATGGACATGTTATCCTTGAACTGCCAATTCAAACAAAATAATTTTTCTCATCCTTTTGAGGGACCAACTCACCGCACAGGTCCTTGCGGATATAGGTTAAAGTGCTAGCTGGAGATGTGAATTGGGATTTGTTGTCTTCAGGCCCCCAAAGAACCACAGGCACTGCTTCATCTAGCCCATATCCGCTTGTCCATGTCACAGTTATCTGCATAGTCATTGGCAAATGCATCAATGTTTGTGCAAAGGGCCACAAAACCTCTCATGCCTCCAATCAAACAAGAGAGGGAAAATTAGGTCTCAATTTAGGGAATAATACATGTTAGTTGAGCCAAACATGTCTATGAGATTGCAGAGAAAAGTCCACAATAACAAGGCAACTGTGTCAGCTCTGGGCAAACTGAAACAGACACAACAAGAATGTGTGGTGTCATAACCTTGTACTGTTAGTCACAAAGTGTCAGATCATCACCCTCATCCTGAATGGCAGTGACTAATTGCCATTACATCCTACTGACTTCATCAGCTCCCACTAATGGGTGTAGATAATTGCAAAACAATCTGTTCAAAATTTCAGGCAAACAATTATTCAAATATTCTGCACCCTGAGTTTCTGTCACATTCCCAGAAGCAATCAGACAACTCAGTCATGACATTGGCTTGAACTCAAGTGGCATAGCTAATTAAAAATGTTGGTTATATCATTGTACAAGCTGCAAAAAGCTTGTGCGGGTAAAGTTTCATTTCACTTAAGCTTGCCCCAGTATTGACTACTTGGTTGAGCCAAGCTTTCGATTCTCTTTAGACAACTGCATATCCCCCCTGGTTTCAATTCAAATAATTAAAAGACACAAGATCCAAAGTCAACATGCAGAACCATGGTAGAAATGAATGTTGTAACATACTTCATTCCAAGCTGCACCAAGAGCAAGGCGAGGGTACACTGGAGCTTTCAAATCAGAGAATGTGATGGTGTTGGATACTGCCTGCAACACTGGCTGCTCACACAACAAATGCCCCAAATATTTCAATCTACCAGGTCTCACTTAAAACAATTGTTTCCAATTCATAAGAACACAGGTAAAATCCTGAGTTGGCAGTCCTGAACATCATTTCTGTACAGCATCCTGAGTTCATATGCCCAGATGTAATAATAATGTGATGACTATTTTAGATTTGTAGTATCCAGATAGCAGCGGACCAGTCTCAAAGAAAAAAGGTTGATGTTGCAATTTATGAATTGGAGTAAATGAGCTCACATCTGTCAGATCACCAGAGAAGAAACCAAAGGCAAAGTCAGCACGCTGCTTTATGAGCCGAAATATGAGGAAACCACTTCCTGTCTTGACATAATCCGGTGAGGAGAAGTTTGCATACTGAAACTGCAGCAGATTAAAACTCTCTAGTGAATGATTTATGAGTAAACAGTTTCCCAAGATCTCTATGTACAATGAAATGTCAGAATCCCTGAAGTTTGCTGAAGAATATTGTGACACTTGGAATTTGTTACATGTGGGATTTAATATAAATTTTCAGGATGCCAGAATCAGTGCACAGAAGGCTTCTTTTCTTACCTTGATCGGTGATGAGCACAGGAATGGTACAGTGTCATCATAGTAAGTGGCATTCAAGTCTTGTAAACACTCTGACCCACTCCACAAAATTCATGCCAACCAGTTTGTACAAGCCTCAGCTCTTTATGCTAGTGACATGATGTCACCCAGAACAAACTATCAAACAACTGATAACGTCCATTTCTTGTCTTCCCAGGATTCAACATATGTCCAGCATAGACTTCATTTCACATAAGCATAGGTTATGACTTCCAGACATCTATAATGCTTAATACTTGGCAAGGACTAGGAGAGGGAAAGTACTTGAATTTGGCAGGGGAGAAAACTCCTATCCAATCAGTTTCTGCTGCACCCTTCTGCTTTTTAAAGCTTACAGTGACATATGCAGCTGTTTGACCCTGTGCAAAGAGCACATATAGTCCATGGTTACAAGCCGATTGATACTATATGTCCCATCCAATTCACATTGAAAATATCTCTATTGAGTAATTCCTTTGACTTTGGGGACCACCAGACATACCTTCAAAACATTAGACAAAGACTCTAGTAAGAATGCCATGGGTTGTGTGCCAAACTGTCTATCATAAAAGCACTGTTGTGGGTGTGGCATTCACTCATGTTACAGCACAAATGTTGAAGTCATCTCCCAATGTATGACACAAACGTAGGATGCAGACAAGGATAAACTGTCATGGATTTTCCCAGCATTTCTCAATCTGGATAGTTGTACCATCTATGATGAATTGCCAGGGTATGCCTCCTATGCAGTTTCACTACTAGCACTGAGTCTGCAAACTGGTTGAAGATAGCTGTGTTGTAATTCTCTGATAAGGAATCCCAGTATCCAACGATGGGATAATACATAGCCTGCTAATTATTGATCCCTAGAATCAGGAATGGTAATCTAGTTCATCATCCTTGGAAGATTTGAGTTACATGCCTGCTTTGATCATGGGAAAGAGAAAGAATTAAGACCATGGAATATTGGGAAAATGCATCTTTACAAGGACCATAATAAACACCCAAGACAGCAGCAGCATACAAGGAACAGGAAGAGAGGAGGAGGAAAAGGGTGCAGCTACATTTTGGCCAAGAAGGTCAGGTGAAGCAGAAATGGTCACAGAGGAATCCAAGAGCTTTCTGGATCGGTGCAGGGCCACCTTACTCAAAGGGTGAGGCTCATCTATCCTCCTCACTTGCCCTGAAGCTTCGGTTTGTGTAATGATGATCAGCAGCATGATCAAAGCAATTGATGCCACTGCTTGTGCAAAAAGCTCCATTTGAGTTCCTCACCTACTCATGTTACACAGCCCACTCATTCAAACCCTGAGTCAAAAAATGACAGAGGGACAGAAATGAGAGGAACTGCCAATCCCCAGTATTCCAATGCCACAATCCTCTCAATTTGCTAGCTGCTTCTCTAGATTTCTATATCAATATTGAGGTTTTTGTCTTTGTGATTGTGGATCAAAGCAGGATAGAGTGCAATGTTGAATCAGGAAATGGATCCAAAACTGCTCAATTACTGGGCTGCAGTGTTTTAACTACGGAAATGCCAATTTTCTCTATACTAGACAGCTTGATCTTTACCTCAATAAGACAATAACCACTTCCGATGATCACAGGAGCAAATGATTCAGCCACAACCGTCTTCTAGCAGTGTTATTAACAACAGAAATGCCAGTTTTCTCTGTACTAGACAGCTTGATCTTTACCTCAATAAGACAATAACCACTTCCGATGATCACAGGAGCAACCGAGTCAGGCACAATCTTCTTCCAACTTCTTCTTCATGCAAACTACTTTTCTCCGTGTACTACAACAACTGTCGCTCAAGAAATTCACACTGTCTAAAAACAGACAGACACACAGACAGACATGCAACAACAAACTGAGCTCAACTCCACACCTATCCTCGGATCGAGCCTTTTGATTCTACAATTGAGATGAGACTAGTGTGAGGAACAAAAGTCTCTGTCCCTGAACAACACTGAAAAGCAATTATTAAGAGAGAGACAGAGCAGAGCAGAGCAAAGCATGTTTTTACTGTAGCTTTGATGCAGGTGGAGGCACATGCAAAATTTAGGGGATGGCAGCTGCGGACAACAAGGGGAATTTGCACTTTGTACCAATGTCGACACGAAATATTTAGGCGAGAAAGAAGGGAAGGAAGCAAACGGCAGGAAAAAGAAAGAAAGGAAAAACCAAAAAAGGCATTTCGGACCAGTACCTTTTGGCGAGAGAGAGACTCTGCACGACATATTCTGAAAGGATCAACTCCATGAAATCAGATTCTTGGTCCGAACATTCGCAGGATCTTCTTGAGCTTTCTGGCTTGGATCAGACTCTTTCCGATGTGTCGCTCGCGCACGTTTTTCGCTGGAGACCACGGCGCAAGTCGCCGGCGTACGCCCACTGCGCCCGGCGGAGCTTGCAAAACGAAAATCCTACTTCGACTCCAGTGACGAACGACCTCCGATCTCCTCCGACGCCTCCTCCGCCCTGCCCGAAGTTTTCCCCCCTTCTCACCCGGTCCTTCTTCGTCCCACCCGTTCCTTCTTCTTCCTACCCGTCTTTTTGTTTTTTGTTTTTGTTTTTTTTTTTTAAAACCCTGCTTATTATTATTCAGCAAATAACCTAAAAAAATAACACACTTTAATTAAGTTCTTAAGTAAAGCTTCTTAAACTTCAATTTAACTTATTAATCCCCAATTAACTTCTTAATCCCTTTCAACTTTAAAAATAATTTTAAATTTTTAAAAAAAATCATTTCCACTTTATTTTTTAGATCTCATTCATCATCATAGACAAGGTGACCAAAAATCCTACTTGAAAAATTAGAGAACAGAAGAAAAATAACAATAAAAAATAAAGAGAGAAAGAAAAAGGAACGGTGTAATTGATGATGATTTTATTTTATTATTTTATCGGCTCTACCCTTTAGGGAAGAGACATTGTGATGCATCTAGAAATGGGCCAAAACTTTGGTATCCATATAAAATACGGTGATTTGAAGTTCACTAATAGTCTTAGCCTATTCGTAGGTGCGTTAACTTATTATTATTAATGCCCTACTTAATTTCTATTCATTCATGTATGGTTGGAATAATTTATTTTTTATATTAAATAATGTTTATTTAATTATACATGATAATTTTTAGTGGTGACGAATCAAATTATTTACATGTGAAATTTTGTGTGGAGTAAGTAAAAAGAGTCATCTCTCTATTTTGAAATTCAAGTTTATTATTAAATATCATTATTTATATGTGCTTGTTTTCATTGGTGAAAACTTGCATTAGTCAATGACTTACTATGTTATTTCATACATAGTTCACATAACAAGTTATCTTCACATTAAGTGATGTTTAGTTACTTGTTAATCATGCATGAATAAATTATTATTCATGCATTTTTTTTAAATAGTGAAAAATTTTAATGGCTGCATGTGGATTTTTGTATGGACTATTAAAAGAAAAAATATATTTTTTTTCTTTTTTTTTGAAACCCAAGCTGACTAATTATCCCAAGAGTTCCCCAAATCATCATGACAAGCTTTGGTTGAAGTTTTGGTTGGTGCTATCTATTTTTAGTTTTATATAGTTCACTTGCCATTTGCTTTGAATCCAAAAAACCATTTTGAATTTCTTTCTTTTGAATCTTTCTTCTCACACTTGATACATCCCCCCCCCCCACATGTTCTTGACTTGTTTTGTTTTAGTGGAAGGTGATCGGTTCATCTTGTTTTTATTTTTTTGGGTTCATTTGACCACAAACAAGTGAACAAACTTGTTCTCACAAATTCAACTCCAAGGTGGGTCATGGGTTGTTTTAGGCTTTTAGATTTCTTTAAAAAAAAATTTGGGTTTTGAGCTAAGCACATTTGCATAAGGAGTGTGAGGTTAATGATCACCATTGACAACTTGGATTACACAATTCGCGATGTTGCATTTGAGAGCTTTATTATGCTCAACTATTACAAAAATTTATGGGAATGGAACAAGGCTCATAGTAGTAGTGCAAGTGATTTTTTGACTTTATGAAAAAACAAAATCTCGCTTAATACACATCATAATAAAAAGCCATTAATGTGATGATCTCAATGTTTGACTTGAAGAACTCAAAAAAAAAAAATGACACAAATTTGCGTGTATTATTGTTACAAGTTATTATTGGAAAGTTCTATGTGCCCATTCCAATCGCGACTCCATTTGTGCATATGCGTTGTTCAACTTGTCATCTTACACATATCATACGACAAGATGATGGCATGTTCTTTTTTTGTTATGCTTGTAATATCACAACACCACCTTGTGTTTTGGAGATGAATGTGAAACATCGGATTGTGCTTGACAATAACAACCCATCACATATTGATGTCACCTTTGAAAAAGGATTGGATTCAAACTTTTTAAATGATTTAGATGAGGCGACGTTTTTATCCATGCACTTTGGAAAAACAAATTAACTATTGTCCATTTGTTGAATGCCATTCAAATTCGTGGTTTCATTTTTCCTCACCCCAACCAATGACCTCACTAGTAATTTTCAAGAATATATTGAAGATTGAGTCATAATTTTTATTGCATAAATTTTCAAATTGAAGCAACCAATTTGTTCAATTGTTTCAATGAATCAGTTTTTTTGTTATTGGTGAATCATCACATCCATGTCCATATATTTCCAAATCGACATACATGTATAAATTTTACTAGATTGGGTTTTTTTAATAAGCTTAATTCCTAACCATATTGTTGTAAATGTTTGTATATCAAAACTCTCCATTTTATTTTTATTAAGTCACAAATGCAAAATTGCATATTCAAAACTTTTGAAAAGCATTCAATTATTTTTGCAAAAAGGTTTCTTGCAAGTGCTCTCACATAAAGCCAACAACCACCACCACCACCACCACACCCACTCATTGAAAAACTTGTTGTATGACTAAGTTGTGGATGAATCCCAATTGAGTGTATGTTGAGTTTTACCTACGTAACCTATCACTGGAAAAAAAGGGGCATTTGTAAAGAAATAGGTCGGAACATATGTAGCTACTAAATAATGCAGGCTTTACACTAGGAGTCAAGGCCAATGTCCAACTCAAATTAAGCATTCCTATTCGTGCTCACAATGTTGGATGTAGTCTCTCCCTCAGAGGCAGAGCCAGTAATGAGCAGCACCACGCTGATCAATTCCTGTGAATATCTTCTGTCAAGAGGGATTTTATGGTATCTACTGAGGATTGTACCTGTGCCTCCATCGCCAACTAACCGCATATTCTTTTGCACCATTTAATGTATTGTAGTCTCATTTTGACTCACCATGATGGCTTTCTTGTCATCCTAATTCCTGTCATAAGAAAAGGCAATTCTTGGTGGAACCCATCACATGAAATGCAACTTTAGTGTCAGCACATCATCATCACACAATTGTACCTGCCTTTGTTTCCCGTGCACAAATGAACCTTTCATACTTGAAATCCTCTTGTGCTCTTCAGAACTTGTGAATTCATTAATGGAGGGAGAACTGGTGAAGCTCAGACCCCTTCCGTATCTCCACAACACATTAGTGCATGTGCTACTTGCATTTGTTGACGTTAGATACAGTACAACCTATTGAGTATCAGTTCATCCATCCACTACCAACTTCTTATTTACTGACAAATGCAAAACTTATGACAAGTATTCTACCACAAACAATATCATGGACACAACAATCCAAAGAACCTTATCGTTGCTACATAGACCCATGACTCTGCCAGACTTCTCATGTCAATTCATGGGCACAAAAACTTTGAAGACGTGCTTCACTATGCATGATTCAATTATCAGGATCAAGGCTGCAATTTGTGTGTCCTGGTACACAGGAGAAAGATCAAAGTGTCTCCAATCACATGCAGGAAGAATCTGCAGGAATGTTCAAGGAGCCTATACAAGTCTAGGGTTCAAGAATCTAAGAGAACAGAAATATCATGAAATAATGAGAGAGTGAATATTTACCCACCACATAGGAAGCTGGTTGATCCTCAAATACAAAAATTGCTCCAAGCCCATTGCCTAAGTTGGCCAACTTTCTTGTGACATATCCAATAACTCAAACCATCATTTTGCAAGTGACTATAACGTCAGCTAACCAATGAATGACCTAGGGAGAGTTGCCACCTCTCACAGTTCATATGAACTTGAGCCTGATCTTGACTTTGTTTTGGATTTAGAAGCTGTGGAGGATTTGGAAGATGGCTTCTTCCCATACCACCAGTCACTGAGTTGAGCAGCTGTCCTATCCACCTGCTGCTTTGCACTCTGCAACAGTCTACCTGTCTCAATTCCTATCTGACTCACTACATCTAATACTTTCTGTACCTTACTGTCCTGTGGGCTCTTTCCAACAGCTGTGGTTGATTTTGATTCTCTTAACTGCAAAAAAGGTTTCATATCAGTCTGTTAGATGCACTAGCTTATCACACCTTCAAAAAGAGAAGCTTAATCTGCATTCGATTTTGATTCTCATACCTGCAAACCAGGCTTCATATCAATCTATCAGATGCACCACATTATCACAGCTTCAGAAAGAGAAGCTACAAAGTGTCTCAACTACAGGAGTTTGAAAGGCTGCCAAATCCTCTGACTCAAATTCATCAGCTGAAAAAGGATTCACATACCAGGTTCTGAAAATTCACATCATCATCACTGTCATCATCGTCATCGTCGTCGTCGTCATCAGAACCCTCTGGCCCTCCTCCAACTAGGTCAGGATTGTTTGTAAGATCTTCCCGTGAGTACATTTTCATGCCACCTGCTCCTGGCATGTCCTGCATGCAAACAGACTCATCAGCCATCCCTTGTGGAGGAAGGGTCTCATGTTGCCAATGTATCTCATTCTAGGTAAAACATCTTTTGCTAGCACAACACAAAGAATTCCAGAACATACACTGATAGAGCGCATTAGCCGCTCCATCTCAGCATCTTTGGTTGGTTTTGGTGTAAAAGCTTCTCCAGGCTCCCTGTCCTGCACAAGCAGAACAGAAACCAAAATCGTAGTGAAGTCCAGATACAGAAACTTTATTGCATCTAACAAGCCAAGCATGGGCACAAGTTGAAGATAAAAGCATGAATTTGGACAAATGTGAAGCACACTGACTAATGAAAATGCACTGTACAGAAAGCAAAGCACTAAGGTATGGCAATTCGCATGTTGACAGTATTACCTTGGGGACAGGGGGAACTTTGCCAACACAAGCCTTGCTCAGATCCTTGCACAAGAGCTTGGAAAGGCCTGCACGCTGTGCCCCAGGCTTGTATAGGAATTCTGCAACATCTGTGTCATAATCACCCATAACCTGCCCCACAACAAAATACTTCCATATCACCTACTACCTGAGTTGCCACAGCTCTGTTCTGTTGCACCCTGTGCCATAGCTGAAAGCAAAGTGCACACAAAATATACTTGTCACTTTGCTGCAACAAAACAGCTCTAAAAAATGGAAATGTGATTATCTGCCAAAGCTACATTGGGACATACCTCTTGACAAGCCCGTTCTATTGTTCTGCACTCCGTGTTGCATTCCCCCTCAGCCTGCTGCTCTACAATCTTCCCCCCCAAAAAGCCACAAAGTGAAAGTCAGGAAAGCAACCATGCAGAACCAAAAAAAATTGTTAGGCTGGAAGTCTATCCAATGGATCAATCCACATTGTTCATGGAGAACCATTGTGGTAAGGTAGGAAAAGAGGATGCTAAAAAAGTTAGCATTTGTGCTGACACATAGCAGAAGCCAAAACCACAGCTACCCTAGTACAAATATGTACAGTTGGAATCCAACCTTAAGCTTGTCACCTTGCTCAACAATGTCAAGCCATAAGATCCAGTCACCTTCTTCTCGCTTCATATTGCAAATATTCTCTGCTGTTTCAATGATTTGGAATTCTGTGAGCTGCAAGTGCATACATTCCAATCATCAGACTCTCTCTGCCTGTTGGTATTACAGTCCACTACAAACTAATAAAACTAAAAATCAATCAAAACCCACTCACAAAAGAACCAATGCATTTCACAAATCAGAATGCAGTATGCAACTATGACAGCAGTGCATACTCTCCATCTAACCCTAAATTTGATCCAAAATGACTATCTTCTCCTTCTGCACTCTTTGAAGAAATCACATCTGGCCATCATTGTCCACATTTTAGCACATTCCTAAGAACTAACTTGCAGATGGAATGAGCTCATTTAAGTGAACCATATCTAACGGAGTTCCACAAACCCTACCTTGCTGCAAGAGAAGATAGATTAGGGTTCTTGCACAAATCCAAGAACTGACGTAATCTCCTCCCTCTTCTTTTTTGAAAGTAGTAGTGAATGACCGACCTTGCGGATCTCTCTTTCTTTCTCTCTGTTTTATGGCAGCAGAGCACTGGAGAAGAAAAGAGCAAAAAGAGACAAGAGAACACATACATGAGAGCCAAACCTTTTTTGGAGCAATTTTGTCCCGCTTCTTCTTCACTTGACGAGAAAGCTGCTTCACAATCTCCTCACAAACACCACACTTGATATACTTCACATCCTCCTTCCTGGCGGTCACCGCGCTCTTGGCCTCTTTCTTCTTCGCGTCCACCAGGGTGCAAGAAGAAGAAAGACATAATACAAAAACCGCCAGAAAAAGGAGGAAAAAAGTACACAAAACTGACAACCTCCGTGACGCCATTGCCATCGATTGATCGATAGATCGACCTCCGCCACCTCTCCTTTAGCAATGGCAGCAACAACGACGACGACGACGACCGAGACCACGCAAAACGCGCACAAACAACAAAGCGCAAAGTGCGCAAACAAACACTCTCTCTCTCTTCCAAGAGTTTTAGGGTTTTTCAGAGTTTTGGATGTTTTCTGTCACCATTGTCAGTTTTTCCGTTCATCTATGTCCAAAATTCTGTCTGTAATCAAATACATGTATTAACCCCCAATTTGGAATTTTTTAGTGTTATTATTATTTTCTTTTTTAAATTTTTGAATTTTTTTTAAATGTATTAGAGAATGGGCAAGCTTTTCACCATTTTGTTGGATAAAGCATCACATGGGAGCCTTATTTTTTTAATTTCTAAATGTATTCAAATACCCACTACGTACATTAGCCCAATATGGAAGTTTTTCAATTAGACATATTTTTTTTCAAAAATCATGTATGTAATCATGTACATGTATAATCCAATATTGGCCTAATTATTTTTTGAAATAAAATTTAATACCCAAAATATTTGAGACTTCTTCAAATGATTTCTCATGTTTAAAAAGAGAATGACTATTTGGAGCTCATTCATCTTATTTGATTCAATTGCATAATTTGATCCTCATGAGCTCAAACAATTGCATATTAAGTAACATTAATTGCATGGTAGGTAACATGCTAAGGAATGTGAATTGCATGTAATCTCATTCAATTGTTTGATAGGTAGCATCAATTATGCGTGTTGTTCAATTTTTAATGTTATTATTGACAAACGTATATGAATATGTGAAAGTCTTGTTTATAATGAATCGTTTGTTTCTAGAAATAAGTTTTTTTTTAAATTTTTTTAAAGGAATTTTCCTCTCAACATGTTATGGGCCTAAAAGCAATTAGCTTAATTATTTTTCAATTCGATGGTAATGATGCCTGTTTGTGGAAGTTTGAAATACAAATGTTTTTGGAAGAAAAGGAGCTTTAAAATGTTGTGTTTGAATATGGAGTTGTGTTGAATTGATAAAAAAGATTAAAACGAGAGAAGAAAGTCATGTTTGTTTGTAAAATTCATTAGTTTTCTATGTCATATTTTCTTCCATATTATTGAAATAGATTTGAGATTACTTATTGAATTTTTATGATTAACCAAAGGTTTAGCAAACAAGTTATTATTGAGGTGTCAATTTGTCACTTTGCATATGAATTTGAAAAACATGATGTTGCAACATATCAACATGGTGAAATCCATGAGTCAACATTTCAAACCATTGAAGCAAACATTGGAAAAGGCAACAATGTGAAAGTGATGGTCACATTGTGTAAATTGTTAATATTTTATTACAATTACTACAAAAAGTTTTGGACATTACAAAAGAGACTACAAGCAAAAAGTTGCCAAGAAAAATAATTTATCAAAATAAATAAGTAACTCATGTTTTAAGCAAGAAGTTGCAACTTGAAATGTCTAAACTAATGAAACACCATACATTGATTTTGGGACTTTTCAACATACATTTTTTGAAAAAAAAAACTCTTCATCAATTATTAAAGATACCCAAAAGGATCATTTGTGTGGGTGACAATTCCACTCAAGAAGTAGTAGGCAACAGGAGGGGAGTATCATTCTTCACAAGAGTGTGGAAGAATGTATAATTAAAAGTCTCTTAAAAAGGAAGTTTTATTTGTGCCATGTATAACATAAAACATTTCCTTAATTAGCACAACTATTGTTCAAGGTTCAAGATTTTTACAAATGACAAGAGAAAGTTTATTTGGACCTACTTCATCAAGAGTAAGATCGAAGCTTTATCAAAGTTCAAGGAGTTCAACCCTTTGGTGGAGAACATTTCAAAATAATTAAATAATTCTTTGTAATGACATTGGAGGAAAGTTTACTTTAAAGGCATCTATATAACATTGCAAAAAAAAAGGAGATCAAACACCAATTTGCTATTAGCATATACCTCACAAAAATTGCCATAATGTTTGTATACAGTTTGGGTTCTTCCTCATAAGAATTTGTTGAGTAGTAGAGACATCATTGTGGATTGAACATCAATTGGAGAAGTCAATGTTACTTAGAATGGAAAAGACAACTTCAAGACATGGTCCTATGTGAAAGGGTGTTGCATCTAACCCTAAAAGGACAAATACCCTTTCACCTTTCAAAGGTTTCTCCCATTCATTCACCCAAAATCCTATTCCTTGAAAGACTTGAGAGTTTAGAAAAAACATGCATGCAAATTGCATGTACATTCTCAATCTCCTCACTCTCTCTCACTCACTCTTTGCTCCTCTATCAAATAGCAAAAACTAATTCAAATTTGTAGTTGAGGAGGCCATGCTCACTATGTGCAAACCAAACCAAGCTTTAGTTTTCTTCACAAGGCAAAAAACACTATTGTTTGAAGGTGAATAGAAAAACATCAAGGTGGGGTGTAAAAGTACTCAAAGGCTCATGCACCATGACCTCTACTAGACGCCGAAAGAGACAAAGACAAAAGAGTCGTTGTGGTGGTCATAGTAAAAGCTTGAGTCGAACACACCAAAGCTCAAGTCCATGCTCAACTTTGTCTTATAATACAAATAGCACTAGCAGCCCTCAACCACGATCTATACCATGTAGTAAATTCCATGACTTCATGGTGAGAAGGTTTCCCGGATATAGGGCTATTCAAGGTGAGCTCTTGTCTTGATATCTAAATGTGCAAATATGCAATAATTTTATTATAAAATAAAATAAAATTCCAAATTTCTTTAAAGAGATTATTATGTATGCAATTTTTCACATGTCAATCCCATTAAAAAATTTGTGCTGAAATTATGTGTTTCATTATTTTTGAATGAATTTGTTTTGACCTATTGGGCTTGCTCAAAAAAATAGATGGGTCTAAATTTGTTTCAAACTTAGAAAACTAAAAATTTCATATGAATCTAAATGACCAACCTTTGTGTTTGGCTAGGTGGGTTGATTGATAATTACTTCAAAACCGTTGGAAAATGGGAGATTATACTCATGATCTACATGTTTATCATTTATGTGTTGAAGAATTGGAATCCTAGTTGATCCAAAAAAAAAAAACCCATTTGCATTCATGAGCCCATTTTGCTCAAGGTTTTTATATCACACAATCAAGACAACAAAAATTCAAGTCCATAGTTTGGACTTGACATTTCAATTTCCTCAACACACATTCAAGCTAAATACTCTCAATAGGGTGGAAATTAGTGGGGTTTTCTTTTTTCTTTTTAGATTTTCTCAATTTTGTGTTGTAACCAAAATGTTGAATAATAAGAAGAAAATTTAGCCAAATTTGGTTATAAGCCAAATATGAAAGTGAAAAATAAATAAAAATCCTTCTATCTTCTTGGGTACCTACTAAAACATATTATAAAAATCCAATAATTTGGGGAAAAACAAATCCTCTCAAAATCTAGCAAATTTGGGTCAATTTTTTTTTTCCACAAGAAATCTTCTTTGTATGTGTCAAAAATCAAATTTTCTAAATTGAAATTTGGTGAGAATTTGCTAAAAACATAATCACTAGGGCACACAAAGAGTGATTATGCATGAAGAATCTACAACATGATTCATTGTCTTATACATGGGCTTTTCATAGATATTTCTTCCAATTGTTATGATAATGAAAAGGCCTTTTTTCTATATTTTCACATGTCTAAGATCATTTGTGAAACATGTATTGCACCTTGGTAACAATTAACATGCATGGCTATGTTGACCTAAAGCCTCTTAAAAGGACAACAAGAAGTGTAATATTATGATGACTGAAACAACATTATTGATACAAAGATAAATAAAAAATTATAGGCTTGGTTTTGAATTGCACTCAAGGTGGCCATTGACCCATATATGCTAACAACTTAAGAGGCAAAATTTCTACCTCGAAAACTTCAAAGGAATATTTTGTCACAAATTCCATGTTTTTGGGAAAAATTAAATTAAAAAAATTGCCAAAAATTTTTTAAAGGGTTTTTGGGGGAGGGGGGTGTGGGGTGTGGGGCTATGACTAGCCTAGCAATCTTCTATGATATTGTCATATGAGGTGTGAAATTATTGAGATTGTAACTTGCAATAATTATGATACCATAGCCTAAGGTCAGTTTCCACATTATTTTTTTTCAAAAAATGATTTTTTTAAAACTTGAAATTATATCTTTTTCCATTAGCTACTATAATATTGTGATATGAGAATTGAAATTATTCAAAATGTAGCGTATGATAATTATGATGATTTTCAACATGTCAACTTCATATTTTCACAAAATTTCATTTCACTATTTTGAGGATGATTTAATGAAAAATTTGACCTTAGCTTAAGGTAGTTTTCAACACCTTGACTTCATATTTTCATGAAAATTTGTTTCACTATTTTAAAAGATTATTTAATGACAAAGCTAACCCTAGGGTTAAAGTAGGGTAAAGTAGTTCCCTCACTCACTCTATGGAGGAACTTTTTTTTAATCTTTTGCAAGAACTTTTAACGGAACCCACACACTCCATTGTACAAGGACGAGAAAAAAACAAAACTTGAAGGATCTTACAACCCATTCATGTAAACATTATGTCCACTTTAGATGAGGATCCAAAGGTCCAACCAAAGTAGTACTTTCTTGAAGCATTTGTTGTTGGCCTTGCCTACCAAGGCCAAGGAGATTGTGTTCAGATTCATATTATAGAGTATCAAATAGCTTGAATGAAAGGATTTAGGCCCCTAGGTTTAGGGTTTAGGGTCTATTTTTATATGATGATTTTTTGAAAGATGATATATTTTTGGCTTGTGTGGAAACTTGAGATTAGTTATTATAGAGTTATAATAATATCTTGAAGGAGTTTAGGGTTTCCTTTTAGAGGATATTTTTTGAAGATTATATTTTTGCATGGTGAAATATGTGAGTTTCCATAATTCTTCTTTTGCCTTAAAATTCTACTTTCAAATGTAAAATGGCAAAGGCCACATTGTGACACACCCTTTTTGTTAGTTTAAAGATTTTCAATTAGCAATTCTTTAGTGTGTCTTTTAGTTGCTGCCTTTGTCCATTGTTTTTTAACATTCTTTCTATATAACTAAATTCTCTTCTTTTAAGTCAACCTGCATTTGAGCCCTAATTTGACCCTGTAATCTTGTTTTATCCCCAATTTGAGTGTAGTTGTAAGGTACTGGGTGCCAGTTAATGAAGCTGAGAATCAGTTCACAAAAATTGCAAGATTTTATTCTAATAATACCTACTTGGTTTAATGAAAGAATATGAGTAGTAGTGAAGGTGCAAGTAAGGCAAATGTAAAACTAGGGGTGAAATTATTTTGAGGAAATTTTTGGTCCCCTTTTTTTTTTTTCCTATGTACTATTTTCATCCTAACTTTTTTGATTTCATCCCCAGTCTAGGCAAAACTAAAGACCAATAACCTAGTTTAGGGTACTCTATGAAAAACTCTAAGTTTAAAATGCATGCCTCTCAAATTTCTTGCATGTTCAATCTCAAAAAATTTAATATGTGAATCCCAACAATGAGTTTCTAGGCTAGTTAACCAAATCTATCCCAATACTTTCATCCATCCCAAGACTTTCATCATGTGGCTATTTTGATTAGCCCATTTGTTAAATTGTTGAAACATTGGGCACTCCCCAAAATAGAAGCACAACGAGCTTCCCTTTGGCCCACCTTTATAGTTTATTTATATATGAAACTTCAACTTTAGCCAAAGCATACGGGATAAAAGTGTGGTGTTATTAGGAACTTGGCAAGAACCCCTTGGGAACTTGATGAGAACATATTAGGCAATTTTTTTTTAAAAACAAAAAAACCCATCCTCCTCCCAACCCGAAAGAAAAAAATTGTGCCCTCCTCTTTGTAAAACCTTCTCCCCGGCAACATGAAAATTTCAGCTTGGGCCAATACCTTTCCTTGACATTGTGAGTATGTATTGAAGACATTACAAGCTTCATCATGATTTAAAAGTTTTCTAATTTTGCATTTGATCATGGTTCTATGAAACTATTTGCATTTGATTAGCCAATTATCGTACTTCCTCAACAAAAAGCTAAAGCCTTTTAAACATGTTATGTGTAGGGTGAAGCCTTAGGGTGGGGGCATTCCAAAACCAAAAAAAAAGGGTCTTAAGAATAGGGTAGAATGCCCCATCATCAATTGGAAGCTAGCGAGCAAACACTTGTTTAATGGGTTAAAACACTATTGTTAATTTTTGCTTATGTTGATTATTGTTCAAATGAACACCCATGACTAGATGTTTGGTCAAAAATCTTGTGTTCTAAAATTTATGAAATGAAAAAGACCTTTGGATATTTAATGTTTGGGAATAAAGGTTAAGATGCTCAACTTAAAACAAGGAGCATTTTGTAGCACATACCTTTTTTTTTCACTTTTGTGCAATTTTTGGTTTAGTAATAAAGGTCCAAGGTAACATTAATAAACAATGATATGAATTTTAGTTAAAAACTTCATGCACCAAAAAAAGAAACCAAGTGTTTGGGAATGTCTTCTTGGGTGAACAGAAAACAAAAGACATAACATACATCCCAAACTTACAATATCATGAAATTTCAATAAAATTCATGTGAAAATCATAAAACAATATGTTTATGCAAAATCTATGGGTTTCTAAATGTAAAAATCACATGCAAATATACATATTACTTATATATAAATTATATGTCTTTTTTTCTTGTGATGTTTTGATGTGAAGTATGTACAATTTACATTTTTAACTAAATTCATGCCATTATTGTGATGTAATTTTGGATAAAATGATGCAATTTTTTTGTATTAAATATGAACATTCCCATATGTCATTCAAAAAAAATGTATCATCCATCTGAATATAAGATATTGAATACATAAAAATATCATTTGTATTAACCATAGCTCGAAATTTGTGCAATATTTGTATCAACCTATGAAAACCATATTTCACATGAAATTTGTACAAATTTATGAAGCCTAGTAAGTTTGTGATGTACAAATAAAATAACTAGCATGTGCTAGAATAAATCACACATAAAAAATAACTCCATTAAAACAATGAGGATAGTGTTGGATACCATTGAATCAAGAACCAAGTAAATCCATTAAAGATTTTCCCACCAAAATTCATATATGGCATTTTCCCACCAAAAGTCATGAAGCAACAAGGTAAGGGCAGATATCACATAGCTTTGTATTATAATCCTATTTTGTAAAACCTTGTAATTTTAGACTAAGCATGTCACATCAAAGTGAAAGTTCAATCCAAGAGTTTCAACATTTTTTAAAAAGATTATATTCTAGGATCAATAAAGGACTAGACAACAATTTAATTACAACTAAGAGCAAGAAGGTGGTAGAAGTCCACCTTAATGCAAAGGATGTGAAGAAAGAAGTCCTTATTACATTTGAGATTAGGGAGAAAGTAGAAAAAGTTCCTATTGCATTTATAATCAAAGAGGAGATAGAAAAGTTTGAAAGAATAGAATTAGTGTAGAAAAAGGTAGATTTGAGTGGTATACCAAAGCTAGTACAAAAATATAATATTAAATACTCAAACTACTTGCTACCATTGGCTTTAACAATCAACATTCCTAAAGTAACCATCACATTCTAGTAATAACACCAGTCGTAGATTTCTTTTTCTTCCCTCACATCACACCTTGAGATACATTTTGACTACTTGCACATCCACAACTGACATCACATTAGATTGGGTTAACTTTGCTAAATTTTATGAACTTTTTGTTTCAAATGAAAAGCTAAAAAATTATGCACTTGAACATTATCTAGATCTTGGTCTTCATACAATAAACACAAATTCATACCTCTAGTAGGACCTTAATGGACATCCCCAAATGCTTAGAGATAGGACTAGGAGGAATAAGGTTAAGATGAGTGCACCAATGCACAATTGGGTCCTACAATGATCATCACAACATGTTAAGGGTGCACCATTAACAAATTACATTGCAACACATTTGAATGTGCCATGAAAACGATGAAGTGCCATTTCAAGTACCATTTGTGTAGAGCAAGAAAATCAACCTCCACAACCTATCACCCTAGTCACCCCAACAATGCAAAAAAAATTTAAATCACAATTAGTTCAAACACTAACACAACATCAATGTCATCCTCCCATAGTAGAAATATAAAAGTCAGCCAAAATTAATAGAATAAATAATGCAATTAAATGGTCCAAATGGCCAAATGGATCTAGAAAATGCTATGGATGCAATGGAAAGGGCACACATATTTCTTTGTGAAAGGTAGCTGAGTATTGGAACATTCCATTTACCTCACTTTTAGATCATCTCAATGATAGAACTAGAAGTAGGAAAGTAAGACCCCAAGGGGTATTAATCAAACAAAAGGATATAGTTATCATCACTTGGGTTTTGAACATGCAAATTGTTGGATATCCATCACCCTATAATAGCTAAAGTTGAAAGTTGCTAAAGTAACACAAACCAGACCTACCCCATTTTGAAATGGTGTTCTAGGAATAAGATGGTGGTACTAATTTAAAAATCATCATCCAAAAATCAATATTGGATTTGCAAAAGGATTGGAGGTTTCTAGGGCAAAAGGACTTACTAGGGAAACATGCCATACATTCTATTGCAACTTGGAAAACTTGTACACACAACACAAATATGCATTAGATCACATTTGGAATTTAAATGAGATGGGAATTCAGGTAGGGTGTCAATCTAGTGCCAGGGTTTTAGCCAAACAAAGTTCACAAAATGTTATAGGACCATCCCTAAATTTCAAAAATGGTTGATTATGAATTGTGTTGTTAATGTTGTAGGGCCAACATTGTTTACATTTTACATTTTTAAAGGTTCAAGGATGCGATAAGACTACATTTGAAATTGTAAACCAAGAACATGCATGGCAATGCAAAAAAAGGCTTGTATGACAACTTACATTTTCAAACAATGGCTGGTTTTTTCTTGCAAATCTATTCTAGGGGGGGTTTTTCAAATAAATCAACATCTTTTGATTATGGGCGAGCATCATTTGCATGTTACAATACAAACACTAGAACAAACAACATAAGTTGGGCTAAACATGGTCATCTTACTTGTTCATATTTCACATGTGTTGCAACCATTGGATGTCACCTGTTTCAAACCATTCAAATCAACTTTTAAAAAATAAAAAAATTCTACCATGGCGAAAAATAATTATTTTGAACCAAACAAAACTACACTAACAACATGGGTGGACAAGACCTTGCAACAATCCTTGAAAAATGAAAACATAAAATCAAGGTTTAGGGTTTTTAAAATTTTGCCATTAAATCACGTAGCCATGGTTGGAAAATTTAGTACAAGTGCTGTATTCACTACAACATAAGAAGAGGAACATGAACTCTCATGCCATTCAAATGCAATAAATGAATTTAACAACAATGAAGCTGAAATTACCATAGAATTGTTGAACATTGTAGGGACCTTTCAACCAAAGCTTCCAATTATTCTTGATTGCCCCCCTTCACCCGTGCCATGTTACTATGTCGAAATGCCAAATAGTCTTGGCACAATAACAAACAACCATGAAGAAGATTAGTTGGTGGTGGACTTGGAAGATGTTACTACAAAATCAAAAGTCCTAATTGGTTCAAATCAAAGTGAAGAAGTTGGATTGGTTCACCTACTATCACTACCTACATTACCAACCAAAAGAAAACAAGGCAACAAACCATTAGTGGATTATTTTAATTCACATGTGGTAACATCAAACCAATATTTGGTTATTCTAAAACAAAAGGCTATGGACAAAAAAAATTGTAGATAGATTATGGGAATAGAAAGCTAACAAAAAGGAAGAGAAAAGGTCCATAAGGGTTGAAGGTACATAACTCACCCAGGTTAAGAGAACAACTCAAAGGAAAACTGAGAAAGAGGATAAATTAAGTTTAATGACTATTAGGGTTGTTGGTGAAAGATGTCACAATTACTTTAGAGCAGGGTATCAAACTCATCATTTAGGCTACATGGGGTTTGGTTTAGGAATCACCTTTGCACAACAAAAAAAATGTTGAACAAAACCTTGCAAAACAACAAAACGTTGAAAAATGTAGCTTGTTAGGCATGTACTAGCAAAATTGCAACCTTAAACTCAAGTATAGTAAATGAAAAAGGGTTTGTGGTGGGTTCTAATGGCCAGTTAGAAAGGAGAGATTTAAAGAATAGAGGGAAAAAACACATAAGTCAGGGTATAAGGGAGATACATGGGGTATGGTAAAAATAAAGTAAAGTACAAACTTGTTGAATTGTTAAATTGATCACATGCAATGGAAGTAATCGCATTGATGCAAATGGAAATAAATGATACTAAGAACTAGTACATCTTTGAAATTAGGCATGGTAGGCCTAACCCATTATCCAGTAGGTTTCAAGGATATGAATTTGGTCATCAAACATCTAGGGTTCCAGAAGATGATTTGCATATTGCATTAAGGAGCATGGTACTAAAGGGTTTACATGTTTTAATTCATAGGAAACAAATTTGTTGGCATCTACTAATATAACCCTGATGCAATGAATGAAAAGCCCCAATGTAAAACTACTAACCAATAATAAGTTATACAAATGTCATTAATGCCCAAAATATTGCTTCAACATTATTGTTGTCCTCATTAGTGTCCATACCCATCACCACAAAGGAAATATTGTCCCATTGACCATTATCCACTAATTTAACATCAAACCTTACATCATCAATGGTATTGAATGATGATGGCCCTTCACATAGTTGCATTTGGTTGGGGCATTGACTTGATCATATTTTTTATTTCTTATAGATGGCCAACACAGCCAAGAAGGTCAACCATGAAAGTGTAATGTTATAACTCTACATAAATTGTGTATATTGAACTCATGGCACCATAATAGCGCATGTTTTTATCCACCAAACTTGCATTGCTACAAGTTAACAAAAGATAAACAACATCATTTCAAACAGATGTGCTAATAAAATATAGAACCAAAGATAGTTTCCATTCCAATGCATGGCAAACCCTACAAGTATGGAATTCTAGGAGATCACATTTCTAAAGGGCATCTTGTTGAACACTTTACATGCATCCTCCATGTTCCCACATTTTGCACATTTGTCAACCAAGCTACTCCCCAAAAAAAATCTGAATCGCTTTTAATAATCTATTCATGAGCACATTACCTTTTTCAAGTGCACCTACATTGGCTCATGCATTCAACATTGCCACAAGAGTTTGCTTGCAAACCTTTTTACTACATATATCAAAATAATTCAAGATCTAGGTTGAAAATTTGATTCAACATTTCATTCATAACACACTATGTAGACCATGATGCACCCACACACTCTTTGAAAGACTCAATGCTAGTACGAAAATGAAAACAACGAAAGAAGAAGGAGTTGGAGTACGCTCCTTATCTCGTAGCACTTCAAAGGTAGAGAGGCGTGCTAGAGCTCCGGGATGGGGACTATGATGAATGACAAGTGGGTCACTTATTCACGTGGTCCTGTATAGACCAAACAACAATTTGGTTAATATGTAGTTGGAGCATTTTTGGTGCACGGATGAAACATAAACATACACAAATTCATAAGACTCATCACGACTTGGACTTGGGGGAAGCCACCACCTTCCCCCTTATAGTATTCTTTGTGATTAACCATGGGGGCTACATCCAAATGTCTCAAAAAATTTCGAATTTAAGACTCTCGCCACTTTGGAGGGACATAATTTCTTTTGTAGGCCTTTAATTGAAGTGAAGTTTAAAAAAAAATTATAGCCCTCATCAAGAGCTTTCCAACGATATGTGACACGCCACCTACACGCACTTAATTCTAGGCGATTCTTGACTTTTAGTGGGCAGGAATCAAATTGGCACTTTGACTCCCAAACCTTCTTTTGACTGTAACTTGTGTTTTAAATACTCAAATGGGTTATGCAAGCCCATTTTAGACATATAGTTTTCAAAAAAATTATAATGATATAGGGAACTTTTTTATTTAATGAGTTTTGACCTTTGAAATAGTTCTTTGAAGATTCAGGACTCCATAGGGATTTCAATTCCCAAAGTGGGAGTCCATTTCGAAGTGTGTGAGTTCATTCCTTCACACTCTTGCTAATACAAATGTGACTCCCAAGTTGTACTTTTGACCCTACACCTTTCCATGCATTTGTTTCTATCACGAGCCCAAGGCTAGGGTCATGATGGACCAAATATTGATAAAAACCTTGGGAAAAAGGCTAGTTGGTATGCACACAAAAGGAACTCACATTACCAATTACAAGTCGAAATTTAGTAACATGCAAACATAATAAGTCAAGAATTTTTTTGTTCATTCCTTTGGCTTAGGGTAAGAAAGAATCAATTGTTCTGGTGACTTAAGCAACATTGGTGATGGCGAAGTTGACATCATCTTCTTAAAGAGGTGCACATAGCAAAAACACATAAAGCATAGGTTAGCAATGTTAGCATTGAGGTCATCTTCTTAGAAAGGCGCACATAGTAGAAACGCAAAGAGCGTAGGTTTGTGATGGTGACATTGACGTTATCTTCCTAGATAATCAAATAGAAAAGAGGTGCAGAGAACATAGGCAATGGAAGATGTCGTTTTATTGGTGAGGTGCACAAAATAGAAGTGATGGTTTCCTAGACCTAAACACACACAAAACTAGACACACATGCCATGGCTTCCTAGACCTAGACACGCATAAAACTAGACACATAGGTGATGGCTTCCTAGACTTGGACACACACAAACTTAAAGAAAGCCGAAAAAGAGAGACAAGGAAAGGTTTGGACTCTAGAAAGAATTACAGTGGCAACGTTGCAATGTTCTTTTCTCAGATCCAAGGAGAATACTACAAATTACCCCAAGTGGCATCATCATGATTGTTGATCTCAAGGTATTAAGTTATTTATAAGAAGATCCCTAATTCAAAACACTAAACGCCCCCATGACTATGTGGGCTTCTATTACAAATATTTGGGCTGACTACAAAATTTTAAAAAAATTACACAATAATATAAAAGATTTTATACTTAATTAAATTATTAATCTCATGTTTATAGGCAGATAGGTGTCTTGTCATAAGGTTTCAAATGTTTGTTCATAGGTAATAAAATACATGAAGATAAAAGTTTAATGTGTTTTATCCAACTTTTTTCAAACAACAAAACCCCCCTCATTTTGGGGGGTCATAACTTTGTCATTTGAGCTCATAATCAAATGTTATAAAGGCCTCGTAATGCTATGGTTGAAGGGGCATCTCAACTCTTTGAAGACCTATTGTAAAAAATGCATGATTACTAAGCTTCAAGAGATTTAGCTCTTAAATGTTCGCTCACCAACCTTCCTACCTTGAATGAAAATCAAGTCCAACCACACATTTGAGAATGCCTTTCACTTGTGAACTTTATCCGTCTTAAAACAAAAGGCACATGCTATTTAAACTTAAACATATGTACATCACGAGGTTTAAGATGGAGGGTTTTTACACATATTCCTTAAGACCACAAAGGATTTTACACCTATATGTCACAAAGTTCTACTCACACAAATCAATGCTTGGAATGCATTAGATCAACACTAAATTCAAGTGTTTTGAATGCAATGTGAAATCTAAGCATATTCACCACTATTGGTGTAAGTTTGGCATTCCATATATGAACATTCAATGCAAAGTCAACAACCATTAAAACATTATGGATGCAATGTTGTTTTTGTGGACATGCTTCAGTGATTGTTCAATGCAAAATCAAAATTCATTAAAACATTGTGGGTGTCTAGTGTTTTCTCTACGAACATGGTTTTGCTAATTATTGAATACATTACCAAAACAATCAAAACATTATTGGTGTGGCCTTGTTTTTGCAAACATGGTTTACATGAATGTTCAATGCAAAGTCAAAGAGCATTAGACTAGCGTGGGTGCAACATTGTTTTTACAAACATGATCTAGATGAATGCTAAATGCAAAGGGAACAAATCATTAGAATAATGCGATTGTGACACTATCTTTTAAACATGGTGTAGGTGTTCCAATTACAATAATTTGACTTGACATATGAGGCTTAGCATCAATGTCAAATTTTCAAAATTTAAATTAAGTTTTAAGCTTTATTTCAAACATTTTTAGAATGTTAATATAAAGGTTGAACCATTAAAATTTTGTCTAGATTGCAAACATGGATACTAAATAACCTTATTTTGTTTAAATGGAACATAATCTTCATGAATGCCAAATATTGGGAAAACTATACAATTTATAATTTTTTCAAATGAAAATAAACACATAAAAAACAAAAGGATAACATTTTGCATGGTTGTGGACTAAACATGGAATTGGATCCAAACTAAAAGTGAATCCATGGTATATGATAGCAATGGTTTAAAAATTATAGTCAAAGAAAATATTATTGTAATTGCTTTCAATAGTTGTATGATAGGTTACCATCAAAGTATTAGGAAATATCCTTCACCTTACATAAAATAATGCAATTTCATAACTAATAGTCTCTTCTGCCTTGAACAATTACTTTGACTTGCATCATATCACAAGAATTTAAACATTTCATATAATACAATTTAACATTCAATGATTTTTTACCAAGAACATAAGGAGGTTGAAATGTCAAATAAAGTTTTGATCTTCATTTTCCACATGTCATTTTCAATGCATCACACAATCAAACCAATCTCCTTTGTCAATGCCTCAATATATTTCCAACATTGTGACATTTCAAACAAAAGGAAATTGTAACTTTCAACTAATGCTCACAACTTTACAAGGAAAATGTTTCGATGCAACAAGTGGAATGATGTTTTACACTAATTTCCGATTAGAAGGATGATTGAAGCAACAAGTTTGACCAACTTCACACACAATGTTTCAATATATGAATGCAAAGGCTCCCTAAGACATGGAGTTTAAGGTGGACCGTGACAAGCTTGTTAAGGAACTTCATTGATCAACAACACCAAAAAGACAAGCACAAAGATTCAAAGATTTTGTTATTGTCACATAATTTGCCAATCTCATTGAATTTTTAGAAAACCACATAACTTTCTTTGAGGTTATGAAAAGGGCTAACACAAAGTTGTCATGAAGTAAGTATACTTGAAATTGTCAAGCAATCAAAAGCAACATTAAGAGAAATAGGCGAAGAAATTAACAATCATTTTATCCAAGGAGGCATGTTTGGGATTAAGTTGGTCAAATGTGATGTGCATTTGAAAATATGTAAGGGAATGAATTTTAAGCTAAACTAATCTTATCCAACTTAGGTGAATAGTTTGATCCACACGAGTTGATAGTTATGTGGTAGGTGTTTTCAAGGCACTATTGCTCTTCAAAATTTATTAACTACATATTAAGGTCAAAGTTAATGCCAACAAGTGCATATGTCAAGATCTCAATTTGGAAGGATTTCATCATTCATTTTGATAACATAACAATGTGTAGTGGCACCTCATGATTGCACAATTGCTCTCATCTCATCTTAGTTTTCTACAACGCATTGTACCAGGCAAATATCTTTATGTGGACAACATTACAATACCCGCATTGATAACTTGACAATCACAAGGGACATGGATATACTAAAAGATGTAACTAGTGTGGAGTAGGTTTTTTAATTCAAGATCTAAATTCAAGCATCTCTAAAGATGAAAACCTATTGACACATGAAACAACAATGTAAATCGAATCACTCAGATAAACATTGGCACAAAAGAGTATGGTAACAAGATCCTTATCCAAGATATTGACATAGTATAGTTGATAAAAATACCCATTCTCAATTTGACTGAATATCATGAGTGGGTGTACCATTTCTTCAAGATATTGTGAAACAATACAACTTCAATGTTAGAATTGAAAGGTTTAGGTTTTATCAATACACATAATTTGATATCTGATGTGTCCTAATACCATTCTACAAAGTGTGAGCCAAAAGAGAGTGCATATGTAAACGTATTGAAACAAATCATTGAATCTGGGGGTGGCACCCATGTAGTACATGGGTTTTCAATTGTGAGCTCAAATACTCATTGTTGACATTGGTCCTGAGGGATTCTTCACAATATCCTTGTAGAGGTCATGGTATGATAATTTGCGTGTGTAGGTACTTTCAGACGGTAAAACACTAGCCCCTTGAGGAACTTGAAGCAGTACACCTTTCTCCATTTGCTTCACAAATGCCTCCACAAAGAATGCAACGACAATTGGGAGTGAAAACGCAACTGCAACTGCCCAAAACACAATAAAGAAGCTCCGGGACCATGGTGTTTCGGTCACAAATGCATATGCATCCATGATGACATACCAGTTATTGACCACACAGAGATTGAAGGAGGTAACCAGTGCAGATGCATAATCATTGTAATTGAATGCAAATAGGTGTCCGTTGGCATACTCTGTGTTTTCCAGCAGTGGGTGCCCAATGTAAACTTTTCCTCCGAATAGATGCACTCCCAAGAGTGAGAAACTGGAGCATATAAGAAACTGGAGAATCAAGATTGGTGCAGTTGCTGGAAGCAAGTTGATTAATGTGTGGGCCATCAACCCCCAACGAGAAATCAAGGTTACCAGTGAAAGAACCCGAAATGCTTTCGCAATGAACAAAAATGACACCCTGCAAAGAAATGGCATTGCTTGAGGGAGAAGAAGAAAGAAGAAAACAACATGCGATGGTCATGACTGTGACATATATATCTGTAAGTGGTTAACACTAGAAGAAAAAGATCAGCTGTAGAGGACCATACCAGTGGGGTTCAATTCGAAAGACCGAAGAAGGGGTAAAGATGAGGAACAGAAGAAGAAGGGCAAAAACAAAGTCAAAGCGGTTTAGATTTCTCTGCCAATAGACACTCCAGCTTTGTAACACTATTTTGATCAAGGTATCCAGTAAAAATAACCACCCTACAAAATGCACTCCAACCCAGCAAGCAAAGGTTACAAAACATTCTATATACTACGCAGCATTCTTTTTCCTCTTTTACAATCTACTTTCTTTCCAATTCTCATTTGCAAGCGCCTTGAAATGCTGAAACATGGCAATGCATTCAGTAGCAGGAACATGGAACCTTGCCAGCAGTTACATGGAGCCAAGACATCACTACTCGATATGTGAACAGAAAAACAAATGTCCTACTACAATCAACCCACAAAAAATGCACGCATTCCCGAGGAATGGGTACTCCAGATTTTGATGGGTGATGTTGTGTTGGTAGATAGTAGATACGTACCCATTGAGAACTCTGCAAGTATCAAGTTCCTCTTGAGTACATCGTCTTCTTCAGCCTGTATCACATAGCGAAGGTAGGTGTGACATAACTACTGAGTGCTTTTACTTGGGAGTTTTCTCAAGCAATTCCTTTTTCAAGTGAGACTTGAAACACAAATTAGCCATCAGCATTTGAAGCCAAAAGATCACTGAGGTCTTTAGGAAAAGAACATCATATATAAGAGTATGTGGAAAGGAAAGGAGCATTACCTGTCTTTCCAAAATTGCTAGTACCAAGGACACAGAGGTTGCTGCCCAGATGAAATGAGTATAAGGTGGATGGTCAGAAAATTGCAGCCACCAAAACTTGCTGATCATTTTGCGGAATGGTCCTGCAGGTTGTGGAAGAGACTGGACCTGCTGCTCAATCTCAAGGGCAATCAAACTGTAAACTGTTTCAAATTCATCCCTGTCTATTGTTGAATGCTCATTCTTCCCAAGTGCAAAAAATATGTTGTGTTCATGAAGTTGGAAGTTTGGAATGTCCCTGTACCCAAACAATAGTTTTATGGTTCAAAACCATATTTTTTTGCAACATATAATTCACCACTACTATCCTTCAAAACAGGTATAAAGAAATACACAAGTGGGAGGAGGGGATGACAATATGCTACCTGTAGAGGTTCATTGCATGTAAGAGGGCAATCAAAGATGACCCATTGATACAGTTTTGTTGCAATCTGTCTAGCAGAGTGAAAGCGGCATCAAGGGTTGCATATTGCAAACTCGTCCGCTTAGCCACCTCATTTGCTATCTAGCAATCCAATTGAAAAGATGTGAAACTTTGGAAGCCATTCATGGCACTGAATAGCAGAATCCACAGAGTCCATTTGTAGAATCTTGCAGGGCTAAAAACAGCAAAAAAAATTGAGCAAGCAGATTGCAGCTACATGACAGTTCCTACATTACAGTCTACTGAAACTACATCAATCTTATGCAATAGAGAAATTTATGAAGCAAAAGAAATCACTGAGATCAAGAGAACACCATAAACAATGTAGATAATCTATGTCCTGTTTCTGGAGTTTGAATACTTCTTTTGCATTTCTAGATTGGTTCTTTTAGCTTCTAGTGCTCTTAGTTGAAGAGCAGCATAAGTTTTGGATCCATGAAACCAAGTGTAGATAGGTAGGTAGGTGCCTAAAGTCTCCATCCTTATGGCAGTGACTGATAAGCATCCAAAGCTTAAACCTTCAACCCAAGCCCTAAAACCACACACTAAATCTTCACAGACGCTTGCTTTTTTCTTGCTAATCCTAAAATTAAAGTCATGAGAGACAGTGTTGAGCATAATGATGAAGGAAGTTAAAACTTGATTATGATCCAAAAATAAAGCATCCAAAATCATGTGAACGAAATTGATGATGGAATACCCCAGAACCCACCTCAACTTTATAGTTGCTGTAAATGACCATGAAGGCAAGATTGCAGAGGAAAAAGAGCCCCACCACCAGGAATATGAAGAAAAAGACAAAGGCCCATCGGTTGGTAGTGTATGCAGGTGCCCACACATTTGGGTTATTTGCTGTTGTCAGCAGTACCATCAAATTCAGCAACGATGTCGGGTAGTCCTTGAACTCTGATGTTTTCTTCCCAAAAAGGAGCATCCCAACATACGCTGAAAGAAGCAAGAATATTACCAGCAAGACCTGAAATACAGTGAATGTTGGGGCACCAATAAGACATAAATAAGAATTTCAAAAGTCGCACTTCATATAATGAAACACCATTAATCCTCCACCTGACAGCACAAGACTATTCATAAATGTGCAACAGAGGAAGCTACAATGAGATTGAAAACCCTGTAACCAAAAGTTCAATATTCTCAGAGACTCAAAATCACACCCTATTTAGCAAAGAACACATACCGCAATATTCACACAAGTGGGCATGATCCGGGTTATCATGCGAGAACACATCCGTAAAGGCCTGAGAGCAAAAGGAAACAACCTCTCCCAAATCAAAGGGTCTGTGGATTGCAGTGGATATTCACAAACCAAACATGAAGAAAGCACAAGAGTCTGTCTCTTCCTTAGTTGAACATTCCAATGTCTCAACAAACCACAGTTGGAGGAAGGAGAGTACCTAGTGAAGACAATAGGAATAATGAACCGGATGTACATAGAGAGTAGGGTAGCCTCTGGACCATACATACCCGCAGCTGGAATCATGACCAAAACTATCATGATTGCAAGCAACCCCACCTGCCAGGAATAGTTGCAAAATCAAAACTTCCACATTCTGCTTGATCTAACCACACCTTCTCAAAAGAACTTAGTCTCGTGGGATGAGTCTCTTCTTTCACAGATTACACCTCAAAATGTACTTGGCATTTTTCCTTTACAGATTTTAGTGAGGTATTCATGTTAAACCTGAAATGTTCTCTAGTTCCTGAATAGATGATAAATAACTTGATTAAAGAATACCACTCACCTTGCAAAATGACAGGAGACGAGTCCAGAACATTTTGCCTAGAAAATACCATTGCAGAATGGTTGAGAACACAAGGAAAGCAAGGCATAGTGCCTGCACAGTAGAGACCAAATTCCCATCAACTAAGGTTTCATGTTCAAACCATCTGAGAAAAGAAGAAATTGAAGACAGATGTCTATATGTCATTTGCATATCTGGTATTGGGTACTGCTCATAAGCTAGTGCATTCTTATCACAGACCTGAATCAAAAGGGAGTGCCAATTTTTGATGTAGGGAATCCCACTGAGTGCATACAGTTCTGGGTCCCCGCAAGGTTGTGGCATTTCTCCTTTACACCAAAAAGGAACCTGAATCCAACCCAAAATAACACCACCTGAGACATGAACTCTAAACCACAAACTGTTTCAATTGAGGCTGTCATCTTTAGTCTCGGGGGAGGATTTGAGTTTAAGTGCACATGGTACACTCTCTCCCCTTGCAACAGAGTAACAACAATGCACCTGAACAAACAACAGAATGCAACTGCTAATCTACTACAAAATCATAGGACTCTCTATTGCTTGTAACATGAAATTGAGAAACACCAGTAGGAGCCATCAGGGAGCATTCTTTTTAGTTTATGATTCCATGCATAAGAGTCAAAACCTGTTATGTCGACTCATGATATTCTTTTGGATAGATGTTTTTACATACCTCAAATACTGGTAGCATCACTAAAACAAAAAAACTGACAACTCTTGCAGGACGCAATCTGTAGTACAAAACATATGCTTCTTTCGCTCGCTTGTGATTTCTATGGTATATTACTTCCAAAGGCATAAACCGCCCCAAAATTGCCTGCAAAATGCTACCCAAATCATTCCCATGGTGCAAAGATTAGGATCAGGAAGACAAGAAAAGACTATGGATTCTTGCAAGCAAAAAATGCTACCTGCTGACATCCACCTTAATTGTGGGCACATAAAGGATCAGTGATTTCTTGTCTACATACTCACCTGCTCAACAAGAGTGGCAGCCATTTGAACATTTAGATTCAAAGTGGGGTTGTCAACTACTGCTGCTTCTGGATCCAAGTGCGCAGTTCTTGGCCAGTGGAATTTCCAATCGCACTCATTCAATGTATCCAAGAAGGGACGGTGCAGGTCCTCTTCAATTTCATGGAGCCCAGAACTTTTGCTTCTGTTCTTGTTTGCCATTGTAAGCTTCTTACCTGCTACAGATTTGGATTCAGGTCTTGGTGCTGATTGGTCCAGTCTAAATTTAGGGCTTAGCATTCTGCAAACAATAGAGACATGAAGAAGCCACAGTCAGAACTCAGAGCAAAATTGCTTCTTTTGCCATCACAAGCATACATGCTAGAGATTTGAAATTCAGGTCTCAGCATATGGGTCTAAACTTTAGGGTTTAGCATATATCCCCAAACAATAGAGACATTGTAGCAAAATTGAACTTTGATTGGAAGCAACTTGAATTGCAACAGATTTGAAGGATTGAAGCTTTATGGTGTTACTTTGCATGACTCTTTTGAGCTCCTGAATGACTGGGTGGATCTATCTCCACAGGCACACACACACTCTCTCTCTCAAGAGACATTTAGTGCTTTGCAGTTCAAGAAAATGGTGAGATCCCGGAAGATCTGTCATTCGCTTGATGGTGATCATTCATAAATGGTGAAGAAGAAAATCCTATCTGCAAAATCGTCAAAAAAAAAATCACGATGTACTTTTTGTCATCTCTTTGAATCCTCAAATGGGTTCGAGAACTGTGCTAAACCCCAACACATGTGAAATTGAATAGAACAGATTCCAGAAGAACATTTGCAAGGATCTGGATAGAATGCCAAGTGAGTCTAAAACGAAAGCAATGAAAAAAAAAATGGGGGAAAGAGTGGAAGAGGAGGAGACAAACTGTTGGAAGAAAAAATGTCCACTTCTTCTTCTTCTTCTTCTTCTTCTTCTTCTTCTCCACAGAAATGGCTATTGTCCACTTCTTCTTCTGCTTGTTCTCCACAGAAATGGGCGTTGTCCACCTCCTCTTCTTCTTCTGCTTGTTCTCCACAGAAATGGGTGTTGTCCACCTCCTCTTTTCTTCTGCTTGTTCTCCACAGAAATGGGCGTTGTCCACCTCCTCTTCTTCTTCTGCTTGTTCTCTACAGAAATGGGTGTTGTCCACCACCACCACTTCTTCTTCTTCTTCCTCTTCTTCTGCTGCTTGTTCTCCACAGAAATGGGTGTTGTGAGGATCAAGTGATCCTCCAGCACTTCATACAACAAGCACTCACCGACGCACCCAACCAAAAACCAACTGTCTGCTGAAATGGAAGAAACAAAATTTGGATCTTGTGTTTACTATATTGCAAAAGTGGATCTTGTGTTGTTACTATATTGCAAAATTGAATGTTGTATTAGATGATGATGAGGAGTAGGAAAAGAGATACTTAGGTGGGATCTCTCCAAGCTCACCCACATTCTTCAAGTTGTTGAAGCTCCATTTGGACACCACAAACAAAAAAAAGGTGTCAGAATGAATGAAAGAAAGAGTTGTGCGTTGTTGTCACAAGAAGCTTCTTCTTCTTCCCACGCTATTCTTGCCCAACTTGCAATGGAAACTTTACTTTTAAGCCCCAAACTTTTTTGGAAAAGGTCACTAATTTTTTTTTAATTTTTTAAATTTTAAAAACTAATTAAATGTGAAAGATCAGTGTTTTTTAGATCACAATGTTGGTGTTGGAGATTTTTTCCCC
>Ga0116231_10002138_pt1 | contig 41294 bp, 24 predicted proteins | sample S1TSphgellanicum_2_FD_89695 | JGI IMG/M metagenome (GOLD analysis project Ga0116231, IMG submission 89695) | Host-associated microbial communities from peat moss isolated from Minnesota, USA - S1T2_Fd - Sphagnum magellanicum MG | ecosystem: Host-associated > Plants > Peat moss > Unclassified... | reverse complement strand
GTACTGTAGCTGTGCAAGATTACAGAACGTCTCTCGGGGGTTTTTTTTTTGCGAATTGTTTTTGTTTGTAGCCAAAATGGCCATCATCTGTAGGAAGATGTGGAAAAAGTGGGCAATTATCTGAAGAAAGATTTAGCCAAAGCTGGCTACAAATCCAAACATGAAAGCACAAAGCGTTGGGGGTGGCTGGAGTGGCTTAGTCACGGGTTACCCACTAGTAATTAATAATCCATCATAATCTCTCGCTCAGGACTCCCGAGTTCGAACCCAGCGAGTCGCGACGAGTGCGGCTCGCTTTCCGTGGCCAGCTGTGGAAACTTCCCAGTACGTAATGAATCATGATGAATTACTAATAAATAAATTACTAATTCGTTTATAAATTTGCAACCTGCAAAACAATTAATATCTCACATGTCATGAGGCGTTTGGCAGGACGTAAAAAAAAAAATCAAATTTCAGGTAAATCCATGTACCATTAAGGAAGGTAATTCATGTAAACTCTGTAGAACTTTATGAAAAAGGAAACAACAAGACAAGGAAGCAAAATGGACAAAATCAAAAGACCAGATCGAAGCCCTTAGGTGAACCAGAACTTACACACACCTGTACCACAGTAAAATCTGTTTTGGGAGTGCCATGGGCTCGTTTGTAGATCCCCATGTTTGGACTAGCAAAATAGAGTTTGGTGATATGCTTTAACATGAACAACAAAATGAAGAGAACATATCTCAATAGGCAAGGGGCAAACAAGGGGTTGTTTTAAATGTTTGATTTAGGGGATGAGCTAAATGGTCTTATAAAATCCCAAGTTTTGGTTGGAGAAACAAGGTTTGCTGATGGGGTCTGTGTGTCACATTAAACATCACGACACTGACCATATTTATTACACAAAAGAACATCCAAGCTCAAGTTATGTAGGAATCCCATGGATGCACATCAAATTTAGAATTCAAACAAGATAGGGATATAAGTAGGTACGCATTCAAGTGCAAAGGTTCTAGCTAAATGAGGCTCCCAACAAGTATACATCATCATACCAATTTAGGGATTCGTTAATTATCAACTGCATTGTCAACATAGCTAGAAAATCTTTGTCAAGGTCCTACATGTTTAGGGGAGAGAAGATGCATGATCACTACATAAAATTGTGCAAACAAGGAACATGTATGGCTATGCAAATAAAAGCACAAATGAAGGTGGTTGCACCCTAAGGTGAACCAAAAGTGGTAGATTTTGGAGTCCATAGTTTTTTTTTTCATAATTTTCAATTTGAATATTTGATGTTTTGGGAATGCAAAGTAATTTGAAAGTAAGAGGCAAAAAAAATACCTAAACCTTAAACTTGCAAGTTTTCAAATTATGACATGTGTTCCAATTTGATTAGCAAGGGGAAAAGTTAGAAACAAAAACATGGGTTTTCTAAAATTTTATATAATTGACAAATGTTATGTTGGGTAGTAATGTCACTTTTGACAAAACAATGTTTATCAAATTTTTCATTTCAATAAATTATGGACTTTCTGGACTATTTGTAATCTTGCAAAATCCTAATAAATTAAAATATTAAATTAGATTGGAAACCCTTCTTTTAGGATTACAATAGCTTCACAATCATATGAGAATTGAAAAGTCCACCTTGTAATGAAATGATGGCATTTTATTTTCAATTTTTTTAATTTAATTTTTCAATTGTTATAGTTTAATTGAATGAGTCCCTTTTTAAAAATTCAATCAAACCTCAACACATATTACACCAAATTTAAAGGTACCCCCATAAAAACTATCCCTATGACACAAAAAAATGGATTGTCTACTATACAACTACCCATGATTAGTTTCATATTCAAAGAATTATCATCTTTCTTCAAAAGGTCAATACCATGTGGCATTTCCCTTACTAATAGACATTCATTCATCTTAGATGGACATGGATTTCATGTTACACTAAAAGCAATTGAACAAGCACAAGCATTTGGGTTATACATCATAATTATACCTTCCCATATGAGCCATGCACTTTAACCTTTAGATGTGGTTTGCTTCAAACCTTTCAAATAATTTTCTTAAAAAAACATGTTGTAATGATTAATAACAATTACATGAAACTAGATAAAATAACCTTGGTTGGCTAGGTAAAGAAAGTTCTAAATTAGTCCTTCACTGAGAAAAACATATTGTTGGGGTTTAGAATTACAAGGATTTAGCAACTAAACCCTAAAGTAATTCATGAAAAATAATCCTTAGTAGTTTGTATAGAAGAAATAATATTACATAGAAGTAAGAGAATGTAGATTCCATATCCAACAAAGAGGATGAAGAGGAGGATAATGACATCTAATTGGGGAAAACAATATGCTATAAAAAAACTTATCAACATAGTAATAACAACAATTCCTATACATCATGAATCCATAGTTGTTGGTGTTTCTGAAATTAACCTTAAGTACTATGTAGATGTGCCTATAAACTCTACAACCATAAATTAAGGAACTGCACTAGACCCATCAAATCTAGTTGTGAACATAGATGAAATTGCAATAGAAGTGGAGGTGGGAACTAAAAGCTTCATTAGTTCAACTCAACAAGTAGTAGCAAATGGTAATTTGTTCCTTTTGCCTCATTTGCTTACAAAAAATACCCAAGGCAAAGAACTTTAAGTTGATTATTCTCAAAATCATGTAGTGATTTCAAAAAAAATTGAACACTATGTGATAGAATGCACCGGAAAAGGAGGCAATAAAAACAATCAAGAAAACTCGAAGGAAAGAAAAGGAAGAAAAACAAGCCAAGAGAGTTTGCAATTCATTAACTGTAGATGCAAGAATCATTTGCTAGGACCATGAGAAAGAACAATTAGCCGAATTCATTTCAACATGGTCAGCCAATGCAATTAAAAATGTAAAGGACAAGTTTCACTAGAACTTCCAAGTTGGACTCTGAGGTACAAGGGTGTGAAATTTGGTTGCATCATAGATGCTCATAAATAAGCCAAATAGGGAACAAATTCTCGAATGCAAGCACAAGGGCATGTTGCAACATGCTTGCAACCACCCCAAACAATTAATTCATGAACAAGAGCAAGGTGATTGAAAAAAGGGATCAAATGCTCACAAAACACAAAATAAATGAAAGAAGACTTGAAGGGGTGGGTTAGAATACTTCCAAAAACACAAAATAAATAAAAGAAGACTTGAAGGGGTGGGTTAGATTGCCTCCAAAAACACAAAAGGGACAAAAGAAGTTCATCACTTCCAAAAACACGAAAGGTTTGATTCCTCCAAAAACACTAAACCACAAGGGGGGTGGTTGAATTCTACAAAAACCCATTTGTACCTCAAGAAGGAATATCATATAAAGAACATGTTATACACCAAGAACTGGACCACAATGAGTTATAATAACACCATGAGACCAACAAGAGAAATAAAGCACAGTGAACTGCAAAACAACAAAAGAGGAAAAAACAACAAGCTTCATAGTGTTGTCCCACCCAAGCAAGAAGAAGAGAAAAATATCCACAAAGAGGAAGGAACTATTATGTGTGGTGGGAGGGCGGTGGGACAATGGCAACAAGATTTGGAACAATTTAAGGTTTTGTGGAGTATTGGGTTACATATAACTATAGATGTTTTGCCTCATGTTCATTTTTTTATCTCGTCCATTGAATGAAAGTGATTTTTAAAAAATGGGCACCTTGGTGATGGCTTTATTAATCTTTTACTAAAAGCATGAATGTTGAACAATATGTGTAAGATTTTTCATGTGCGTTGATAGGGCAAACTTTGGTTGCAAACCAAGGTATGGGATGATTAGTCGTGGTATTTTGTTTTCCAACGATACCTTCAACTAATTAATCTTAATTAACATTAATTTATTTATTAACAAAATAATAACCAAACCCCAAGGGATGTATTATAACCTACCTAAAGTTCAAGTTTAAAAACAAACTCAAAGGAATTTAATTTTTATTGAATTGGTTTTTTCAACATATATATCGTTCTTGGTGGATATCATTTTGGGTATCAATTCAATTGTCATTCAATGATTTTTTTGGAAAAACCCAAGCTAAAAACTATTTTGTTTTGGGTTTTCATTTGATACCTGATCAACACTAGCTTCAATGTATTATATTGAGATGTAAGTAAATCGATGGCATAAAAGTTGGGCTAAATGCCACAATCAAAATACACGAATATAAATTTGCTTCTAGTGGGAATGGATTGTATTTTGCCCCAAAGCAAAAATTTGTTTTTCATATGCAAGTTAAATTCAAGTATTCTTTTCCCACTTGTGCATTGAAAAACAAATTTGGACAATTAATGTTGTTAAGGTGGAACATATCTTGGTTGTCTCTTAACCAAATTGAATGATCTAAACTCCAATAGATGCATCCTTAAAATGTTTCCAATCCATTTTTAAAATAGAGATTCAATTAATTCCAAATGAAATCACAAATGTCCTTGAATGCTTAAATGTTCTATGACTAGCATCTCTACCATAATATTCAAGAACCAAAAATTAGAATTGTTGGCTTTCACATGCCCAGGTGGAAAACTAAACAATACTACTAAAACCCCCAAATTCATTTAAATTGCACCTAAATACTATAAATATTTCATCATATAAATATTTTCCATGTGCATCCATATATTGATGACATCATGATGTCATCACTATTTGTAATTAAAATATCTTACGACTAATTTTAGGTGATTACAAATTTTTTTGTTATAAAACGTCATTTGTGAGTAAAAAATAGTTACATAGCCTAGTCACAATTTAAGGTTTTGCTTCTCATTATTACAAAAATGGGGTGCAATTCACTAACTTAAATCACTATGGGACCCTAAAAGTGAAATAAATTCATTGCATTTTACTAATTTCACCTTAGTTAAAGTTATTTCACTATAATATCACTATGTAAACATCATGTTTTATTATTATTTAACATAATTCACTATTATAATTCACTATAATAAATAGGTTGTTTTTATGTTTTTTTAAATACCCTATATATGCTACTTTATAATATACCCTATATTATTTTAAGCTACTTTAGTTATTCTAACTTATAACCTATGTTATAATAAGTTATTATACGCTATCATAAATTATTATACCCTAAATTATTATACATTATTTTATTTTACCTTAATATATGTTATTTCAAGTTATATTTTAAATTATTCAAAATCATTCTACTTTATGTTATTATAAGTTATTTTTATCATAAGTACAATAACTTAAAATAATTTTAAATAAAATATAATGACCTAAGGTAAAATAACTTTGAATAAAAAATAATATAATAGCCTATAATATAATAACTACTAATAGCCTATGATATTATAACATAAAATATCCAACAATAATTTATAATACAATAACCATTAATAAAATAATCATTAATAGCCACCAATAAAATAACCATCAATAGCCACCAATAGAAAGACCATCAATAGGCACCAATAAAATAACCACCAATGGCTTACAATGGAATAACCATTAATAGCCACCAATAGAATAGCCATCAATAGCCACCAATAAAATAATCATCAATGGCTTATAATGGAATAATCATTAATAACCACTAATAGCTTATGGTAATTTAACCACCAATAACCACTAATATAATAACCATTAATAAACACCAATATCCATTAATAAAATATCCACCAATAATCATCAAAATAATAACCCCTAATAGCCATTAATAACCATCAATATCCATTAATAAAATATCCACCAACAACCATTAATATAATAGCCACCAATAACCACTAATATAATAACCATTAATAACCACCAATATCCATTAATAAAATATCCACCAACAACCATTAATATAATAGCCACTAATAACCACTAATATAATAACCATTAATAACCACCAATATCCATTAATAAAATATCCACCAACAACCATTAATATAATAGCCACCAATAACCACTAATATAATAACCATTAATAAACACCAATATTCAGCAATAAAGTAACCACTAATAACCATTAATATAATAACCATTAATAAACACCAATATACACTAATAAAATATCCATCAATAACCATTAATAGAATAGCCACCAATAATCATTAATAGAATAACCACCAATAATCATTAATAGAATAATCACTAATATTTATTAATAGAATAACCACCAATACTCATTAATAGAATAACCACCAATAATCATTAATAGAATAACCACCAATAATCATTAATAAAATAGCCACCGATAAGTCACTAATGTAATAATAATCAATAGCCATTAATAACAACCAATATCCACCAATAGTCGTCAATACAATAGTCACCAATAACCATTAATAAAATAACCACTAATAGTCACCAATAAAATAACCATTAATAGTCACCAATAGAATAAATACTAATAACCATTAATAACCTTAGTAAAATAACAACCAATAGCCATATATTAAAATTGCCAATAATAACATAAGGTGAAATAACTTTCAATAGCCAAAAGTACCCAATAATAGCCTCACATGGTCAAAAATAGTTTAAGATGAAATAACTTATAATAGCCAAAATGTAACTTATAATATCTACAAGTAACTTAAAGTGAAATAATTTATAATAGTAAAAAATAACACAAAATAGCCAAAAAAATTTAATAGCCAAAAATAATATAGAATAACCAAAAGTAGCCTAATGTGAAACAATAAAAAATAGCAAAAAATAACCAAAAATAATTGAAAATAGCCATAAATAATTATAAATAATTTAGGGTGAAATAATTTAAATTAATGAAAAATAGCCATATAATAATTGAAAATAGCCTAAGATAGGTAGTATTATTATATTAACAAAAATCTTATCCATTTATAAAACATTTTCTTTTTTAAAATAATAGTCATTGAAATGTTATTAAATAATGATATTTAACCTTTTTTTGTTCAAATGATTTTACATTTTCAAAGGGAAATAAATGTAAATATGTACATTATTGAATTTTTTTAAAAAAAAAACTTGAATCATTTCATTTGAACAAAATCTTAATAAGATATAAATTTTCAAAATTTATGTTTTTGTAATGTTTAAAATAAAATATTTGATAAATAAAATGTAATGTAACATATTATCACAACAAGTGGGGTGGTTCGATGGTAGGGGTGTTTGGTCAAACGATCAAACCTCATAAATGGTGTTGTGCATGGTCAACAATGGTAAATTGATCGAATATTTTCCTATTTAGTTCTTTAAAATAAGTGCCTAGGTTGATTGCGTAGTCTATGTACATATGTTAAGTTTTTAACCTAGCCTAAATAGTGACACATGTTAATAACTCGTAGGTTAAAAATCATGAAATTATAAAAAATATTATAAATTAAATAATTTAATTTTAGTTAATTTTTATGTTGGCTAATTAATTAACTAACAAATGAATGATTTGATAAATTTGTATTTCATTTGAGAATAACCTTATTTCACTAAGTACTAGTGAAACAATTAATTGTTCGTAACAACTAGTCCTAGTTCACTTGGGGGTTGATCAATTTCACTATGGTAAAAATGTACAAATTCACTCAAAATATAGTGAAACCTAGAGTGAACTAAAACGCATTTTGGTGTAGTGTCTAATGATAAGAGATAATGATGCCTTTGTAGGTGATTATTTTTAATTTTTTAAAATTAAAATATTTTTAAAATATCTTTTTTGTAAGTTTATATATATATATTATGTTCGACTTTATATTAATTATTTTGCACAAAAAAAAGTAAATAATTATTGAAAATTTGAAATTTGCAAAAAATAACTAGATATGTGTCTTTTTATATTATGCCCAAGGATGAAACAATTGTTTTTAAATGACTTTTGTGTTTTTTATCCCTTAAATTAATATCAAACAAGCTTTCATATGTTCCCATTATATATGATGAATGTTACTATATAATTTTATTTTAAAATTTCAATAGCAATTTAAATTACCATTTCAAAACATGAAATATAAATGGTGGTAATGCTTGCTTTTGGTTTTTATTAGCATGATTGCACCTTATGGTAATATACTTGTGATTCATATTAATTAGTTGTGGGTATGATCCCTAAAGTTCAAATTTTTTTCTTTTATGATGGGCATTTTTTATAAACCCATCACAAAATAAACATCAAGCATTGAACAATCCCAAAACAAATATATTGTAATCTCATGTTTTAAGGTTGTTGCTTGTATAGGTTACAAGAATAGAAGTTAAAGTAAAGGATATGGGGTAAAGTGAGGAATTATTGGGAATTTGGGAACTTGGGGAACATGTTGTGCCCTTTTTGGCCTAGATTAATGATAATGGCATGAACTATGGTTGTATAATATTTTCATACAAAAGGAAATACAAAAAAATAAATAATTGATCCATTTCCAAGGGACATCTCCAAGGCCTTTCATGAACCAACACCCACATTTAGTCTAATACTGTAGTAAAAACTCCAAATTTCATTTAAGTTGCTTTAAATATTAATTACAGATATCCCATGTTTGAATTAAATTAACGTCTTTAAATCCAAATCTAACATTTTTCAAGCTTAATATGGACATTAAAAGGCTTCACTAAAACTTGAAATGTAGGTGTTAGCTCGCCTAGGCCCATCACCTTTATAGGAGTAATTTTTTTGTGAATAATAAACACAACAAAAAATAATTCAAGTTTGTGTCAACAATGATACTGTGACTAGATGCACATTTCATTCATGCAATGGTGATGAAACCTTTAGCCTTTCAATGAAAATTGAGCAAAGTTGTGAATTTATTTAGATGACTTTAATGTATGTGTGGCAATCTAAACTATCATTATTATCATGTAATGACTACCATGGCATGAAAATTTTATTAAATGAATCTTGGCGAGATTTTCATTTTTGCCCCACCTATTTTCCTTAAGACTTTTTGCACATATATTTTTATCATAGCATTTTGGCTATTTTAGCCTCCAAAAAAATTCTAGAAGGCATGGCAAAATGCACAATAGGAAGAAAAAAAATGTGTATACATATAGAGGTCACATGGCCTAACCCACACAACACCTTTGAAACCCAAATTTAATGGTGATAATTATTGAAATTTTTTTTATCATTCATTGTAGAGAAAGGAAAGAAGGATACAACCACAAATCTATTTGTAATACAATGTTCAAATGAAATGATATTGCAATCTTATACACTAAAATTATTAAAGTACACAATCCACACTACTTATTATTGCACATGGGTGCACAAATGGGGCCGTATGTTATGATATGCAAAGACACCCTTCTCTTTTTACAAAAATCAAGATGACAAACTTATGACTACCAACTATATCTAAAATTCTTCTAGGCTAGCCCTATGTTTTTAAGTTTTAGGTTTAGGCTTCCTAAGCTAAACTAAGATGCATATACATTTCATGAATAAAACTATCATGATCAAGGACCCTATCACTATGAAAAAAAAGGGTGTTTTGCAACTAGCCTTGCAACTCACTATATTTATATGTTATGAATGTTAACAAACAAGTTACATCATGAATTATAAAGTTGCAACTCATTGTATATATGGTCCAATTCATTGTAATTCAATTGCAATTTAATCAAAACATTTTGTTTTCAACTATTATTCAACTCCATTATAATTGCACACATCATGTCATATTAACATCATTAATTATCATCCATCTATTAAAATTTAACATGTTGCATTATGAAGATTTTTTGACATAAATATTTTTTTCAAAATATTGATCTCCATCATCCACTATGATTGTTAATGATGGTCCAAGATTGTGACACATGGCACAACAAAAAAATACCACATGGCATATTAATTATATTTTGGAATATATATATAATAACTAGGTAGGTCATACATAACCATAGGTAGGTTGGTAGGTCTTAAAACCTACTTGCTTACCTAGGTAGGTAAATAGGTAGGAAACCACAAGACTAAATGCATTAAAAAATAACCATGAAATTTTATTTTATGTTTTGCCTTTGGGTTAAACTTTTTAAAGTTCATCCCTATATGGCACATGTATCTTAATGTGATCACATAAGAGAACAAGCCTTCTTTATATAGTTTGTAATATGGGATTCGAAAACAAAGCATATGGGTTAAATCTTTTAATTGTTCATTAGTTGCAAATTGAATTACAACTATAACACGTTAGCGTTCAAGGCAAGCCAGATCCAAGGGGATGATTCCATTGTTTTTGGTGTCTAAACAAAACTTGAACCCTTCTTATTGGCACATTTGGTGCACTAAAAATCATCAAAAACGAAATAGAATTGAGAATATTATGGCCCCTCAAAGTAGAGGGGGTCAAGAACTCACCAAATGCTTCAAAGATTGGTTCCCAAACACCAACAAAATTCCTTGTATGTTGCTATGTTGTTATTAAGTTCAAAAATGATTTGTAGAACTTTAGATGACACACCTATAACATTTTAAATCCTTTAAAATGAATAAGAAATAAGAAAGTTATGAGGTTTGAAAGTAGGAGGGGTCCAAAGAGAGGGAAAAACAAAAGTATTTTGTAAATTAGAAAGTTTATTTCTCTTCTTGTTATTTTTTCATTATTCATTTTCCTTTGCACTTCAAAGACGATTTTTAGAACTTGAGGTGCTACTCCCATAATATTTTAAATCACTCAAAATGAAATACATATGATGAAAATATAAATAATTGATAAATATGTATCCTTATTAGGTTATAAGTAGTTATATTATAATCATTACATAGTTGAACAATAGTACTTTGGTAGTGATGCATTAGTGGCCATACTAATTGTATCAATGAAAATCATAATAAAAAATTAGTTGCAAATGTATCGCATAATGGGTGGTGGAAATGTGAACAAATGGCATGATCGCATGTATGTACATTGCACATTAATTGCAACATAATTGTTGTTTTAGTGACACATTTATAATAATTCTAAAGTAGTTGTCACATGCAACTACAATGCAACTCCTGAAAAAGTCAAAGATGGTTGAGTACATATGTATCTATGATGTGTATAAATTATCATATAGAAGACCCATTTTCGACTCACTTGTAACTATAATACAACTAACTGATTTTCTAACATGGCAATTTATTTATTAATACACTATATTTTTAAAGGCATAGTTGCATAGTAGTTGTAATACCCAAAGGATAATTGCAATAACAATTATATATGAATTGTTTTTTTGAGTTTTAATTGCAAGGTAATGTGGTTTTGACGGATGCAATTTCTCATAGTATATACCTTCCTTCATTATCACAAAATGTCATATGCTACATCATCACCATCCACACATGAATAGGTGACACCATTTGGTTTGGCATATTGTAATTGTATAAGTAATTGCAATCCAAGGAGGTGATTTTTTTAATGTTTTAGGAACCACTTGAAGTGAACAAATATTTTTTATGGGGGTTTTATTTTTTCCCCCTTTTTCATCCAACCCATAATTATTTAATTTTGTAATGTGATAATTATTTGGTAGGCCATTTTTTATATTTGATATAGTCATCACATATTTGACATCCTATATTAGCATAAAAATCAATTTTTTTTTGAAAGAACACAACCTTTGTTATTAATTCTTCAAAACAAACTCATTCAAAGTTTCAACATAACACCATTCAAGTGTAAACATTTTGAAATCTATCAAAAATCATATTCATTAAACTAGTATTGGTGTCTATGTCTATCGATTTGTTATTAGTAACATATTTGAATTTAAAATGCCTTTTGTATTTTGAAAAATAATTTAAGAACAGCATGATTGTTGTTTTTTGGTTTATTTAACAAATCAATTAGTAGATGATATATGTCCCACTTGATTACCACCTTTTTTCATCTTTTGTATTCTACACATCCACCATGTACTTTCATATAATCAACCATAGACCAAATGCCATGTGTCTTACATGTGTTTTTCATAATCTTGTGCTCTTATTATTCATTTTTAAATTAATAAATTAAAAATCATATTTATAACCCTATATGTATTTAATTGTGGTATTAGAAATAATTAACATATTTATATATAAATGTATACCCTATATTTTTCACATGTCATTTAAAAAAAGATGGAAAAGGTTTCCCAAGAGTTGTAAACCACAATAATTGCATAGTCTTACAACTAGTGAAATCCATGTCAAAAGGATGGTTGTCCAAAACAATGGATGAAAAATCCACCTTTAATCGTAGGAGGTATGCAACTATTGTTATGATGAGGTGCTATGTGGTGTCTTTTGTGCTTGACCATCTTTTACCACTTGTCCAAGGTAACTATAAACTTTTGAAGTTGCATGTGTCATTTATGACTAAAATATCATTTACAACTAAAATTATAATCATCAATTTACAAATTCCTTTTAGTATTTTCACTTGTATGTAATCTAGGAATGGTCATAAGTTTGCCAATTTATATAAGTATGAGTATAAGTTGACGAACTAACAAAAGTTATGAATTTTGTGATTAAAGAGATGCACATTCAAATTGTAAATAGTCTTGTGAAAAATTAGGTGAAAGAGGCAATTGAATACCTAGTTTTACAATGAAAATCCCATGTTTCTTCACATGGTCTTATGGAAGCTTTGGGGGTAGTTTTCCTTTGGTAGTAGATGATGGCAAATTGTGAAGAGTTTTTCAAAAAACACATTAGTGTGATTAAGGCCCAATATTGCTACCTTGGAAGGTTTGGATTTATCAAATGTAAGTAAGTTTTATTTTTTATATCTTTGGATTTGTAGATGTCATTCTTCAAGTTACCAATGATGAACAATGTTGTGTTAACCACGAGTTGTCCTTACCATATGAATCTTACTAAGGTGAATGCAAGGCACTTTTTTTATATTTTATGAAACACCTAAAATAAAAGGGTAGTTTTTGGTATATTATGAAATATTGGAATATTGAAAGACTATTTTATTAAAATTAAAAATATTCTAGATATATATTAGGTATATTTTCAAAATGAATTGAAGGTAACCTATTTACATTGAAATAATTTTTTTTTTTGTTTTTTAATGAATTATAACACCTTATATTTGTTTGCACACCATTTGGGAAAAAATGAGAGTGACCCCCTAGAATCTTGTGACCCAACTTTAATTGTAGATATTCTCTTCACAAACTTGATTATACACAAATTTCCAGAATACGTGAAGTTGATAGAAATTGCCATGGTACAAGTCTTGGCTTTCTTGAGGACAAAAGATGCTTTAATCATTTGAATTTCATCAAATCAAAGCACTACTACAAAATGTGGGTGTAGTTCACTAGTCCCTGTTCACTAGACCAATGAATTCACTGCTTCTTCATTGGTCCTTGTTCACTACAACTAGTGAATTCATTCAAAATCTAGTGTAATCACTTGACATACAGGGATACCTTTTGTTGTAGTGAAGCTTTGCAATTGACTCATGGTTAGATTGTATTAATATTCAAGAACTTCACATAGTTGAAAAATCTTCCATACCCACAAGTGATTGTAGCTTGAAAGGATACACGAGTTCAATATGGTTTTGAAAGCTAATTTGATTTTGTTTGGGTAAGTTGAGACCTGAATTTTTGCATTGGCCTTCAATTTCCATGATCTTAGCATGCTTGATGCATCTCACTATCACATTACAATTTTATCTTGGTAGCACTAACAAGTTTTGTTCTTTTGTATAGTTTGTGTTGTTTTGAAGGTGGGTCGTGTTTTAGTATGGCCAATTTAAGGATTCAATTCCCCCACGAGTTAGTTTTCAAAAAATAGGTTTTTGTAATTGTGCATAGTTTGTGTTTTTTGCTACTTGTTTTGTGCAATATGTGTCTCAGATAAGTGTGTAGGAGAAGGTTACAAGTGTTGTAATGGGCAATTCCAAGGTTAAATACCTGCACAATTCAAATTGGCAAAATCTTCATCTTGAAGGAACTTGTTCATCCCTAGTAGGAGCTTCAAAACATATAAGAATCAACTTTTTTTTAAAAAGTGAACCAAACAAGCAGAGCCAAATTGAATTCCATTGCACATTCTAAGGTAATCAAACATCTAAAAAATTGTCACTGAAGGTCTTGAAAATAAAGAAGCAAGTTACTTACCCCTCTCACAAACATTTCACCAAACTAGCCATTGAGGCTATGGTGAATGCTTCCTCCTAACTAGGATAACTCTTTCTAAAAGTTGAAAATTGAAACCCTGATATTCACTGGTCGGTGCTGCACTGGACCCAATGACTGATTCAGAAGAATACACATCCAGGTGTGTTGTGGTTGTGCAGATTGAAGAAGGTGGAGTGGATGTCCGTACTAAGCTTGGGCAACAACCTTGTTTTGGTTGTCCCTGCCTCTAGGCAAGAGCTCCAGATTCACTTGGGTCTACAAGGCCTTAATGCTAGAAGTAGCTTTGGACCTTATGGACAAAAATATGTGATTTTCAAACACAACCATATAAAATACCTAGAATCTCAAATCTACAAAAAAAACACTAATTTTTGGACTTGAAGCTCCAATCCAGAATCTGTAAAGAAAGGCAGTTTTTTTAATTGTTAGGCATCTTTTGTTTTCTTTTCCTTTTTCTTGTCAAAATTTTTGGTGTGATTACATTTTAGTGCTCTTGTGAAGGAATACAAATTGTTCTGTGTAAACTAATTGAGATAATCTGAAATGAAATTATGTTTTAAAATGAACTAAATTAATGCAAATGTCATGGGATGGACCTTGTGTATTTTAGACCTTAAATTTTCTAAGCTTGGGTACGTGAGACCTCTTTGGGAGCATTGAAAAAGTTGGTATGGGAGATGGCAGGACCCTAATTTCAGAATCCAGGTAGCCAGTACTAGAGTGTGTTTTGTTGGCCACCAACATGTAAGTACTAATCCCACATCATTGTGAATTGGATCTTCTTCCTCACCTGTGCTTATGGTAGGATTATTTGTCGACTAGTGATGCGCTCTACTAAGTTTGTTCACGTCAGATACTTCCTGAGTCCTGACAATGAGTTATGTTCTAATTCATTTCATGCATCAGCCTGTTTAACCTATTAACAAGTGGCACATCATGTAAAGAAAGGCTTTGGCAGAAGGTTGGTCAGGTCCAATATGCGCTGCTTTTCAGTGTGAATTCACACGCTGTCCTGACACAACGTTTAGGGCTTAAGGCAAGTTAAAACCAGCGACAGTTAACATAGGAAACCTGTTTGTTTTGTTTGGTTGTCACTGGTGAGATCTCCTAAACCATGGGGGCCCCTTCTGGTACTGGTGGAAAGCCCTCGATAGTAGCAGCGCACCAACGTGGTTTGAAAGTGTTTAGACATATGGTGCAAAAATGATTGAATATTGAACAATGTTTTCAAAGAAAATTTAACAAAATCAAGACTAAATATATTAGGGAAATTTGGGCAAGCCCTTGGTACTGTTGGAAAAACCTTGGATGAATCAGGTTTCTTGAAGTGATGTCGTAATTTCTAAACGTAAGGTGGAAGAGATATTGAGTTTTGAGTAATTTTCGTCACTTGTAAATTTAATTTTTAAATAATTTTTTCACAGTCGAGTGATATTGTCAAGATCATGTTCACACTATGGCCAGCAGCACAAGTCACAGTAGTGTTCCATGAAATTCTCAAAAAAACCAACTCCCAGTTCACAGTAACACCAAGTGAATATTCCACAAAACGTGGGACTAAACGAAAACACTTCTACGTAGAGCCAGCAAATTGACAAAGAATCAGCTCTGGAAGTGAAAGTTTTCATACTCCGAAATCAAAAAAATTGCTTTACTATCACTGTTTGTACACAGAAAGTGCCACATGTTTGTGTGTGGTGTGCTCTTGTGAAGACTTTTTAGTTAGCTAGGGACTCGGCACACTTCTTTGGTGAAGCCAGCTCGACAAGCCCCCATCATAATGTTGCACGCATATAGAAGAATCATTTCAGGGATGTTTTCTGCAAGCAATTAGAGAAACCAGAGACAAGTGTGGGGACAAAACCTGTTTAGGCCCAGCAATTAGTCAATAGTGCTTGTGCATGGCGTGGCTTTGAGCGGCAGGATTTTGTAATCGGTTCCAGAGCAGCAGTGGAGATGGCGAATGATGGAGTAGTAGGGCTCGTCGTGTATGATGCTCGAATGTGCGCGCACCAGAACGGGAGCAACAGCTCCATCTACCAATGCTTCAAATCTGCGGGCATTGTCGCCAGGTCAGGACCCAGGACGCTTTAAGCAAAAAGTTGGAATGCAAAAAGTGGCTGGTGCAGCCAGCAAGCAAGCAAGCACCCGAATTGCGGGGATCTTCCGCGTTCGTTGGAACGGGCCCCACGGAGAAATCCGGATGGCAGGATAGAAAGTGCTAAAAACAACAACAGCGGCAGCGTCAAACAAGAAAAGAACAGGACCCTCCTGGTCCATAATTTCCATGAAGAAGAGTGCGGGAGACGGTCGGGCAGGTTTGAATTCGTGAGCAGGTGGGCTTTTTTTCTTTTTCTTTTTTCCCCCCAAATTGAGCCCGACGGGAGGCAATTTTTTAATTTGCCTCCTGTCTCTGGTGTCTCGGCCCCTTCCTTCCCCCTATGCTGGCTTCGGCCATTATATCCCCCTCTCCCCCCTTTTCCAGTGTGGTCGCTGAGGCCACTTGTCAAGCTGGGCCCACTTCTTTCCTTGGCAGCAAGAGTGAGGCTCATCACGGTGTTCCTTGTTTCTGATGTGGTGCCTTTTTTTTTTGGTGGCGTGGCATGTCTCATCATCAACAGCATCGTCAAACTTTTTCTTTTGGTGGTTCTTCTTGCCCCTTCTCCCCTTCCTAGAACTTGGACTTGGGTGTTAGAGGTGGACCCCTTTAGCACTTTCAATTTTCCCTTGACCTCGTTTGTATTTGCAAATCCTTTTTGCTTTATAATGAGAAGTGCAAATTTATATTCATTTGTTTTTGGACCGGCTTGCTTGAGACCCATTTGATATTACAACTTAGCATTTATTTCTATTTTTACCCCAATGGTGTCTTGTCCTCCCTTCTAAGGTGGTGCAATTAAGCACCAAGAAACTAGGGCTTGACTCTAGTGGTTTTTGTATAGAGATTAGGAAGAGCTCCAGGCAAAGCATTTTCTTGGAACGCAAGTGCTTGTTGCAGCTTTATCTTTGGATTGAGGTCCTTTGGTGCCCATGCTCCCATTGAATTCCTCTATTGTCTCCCCCCCCTTGACAACTTGGGCGGAACTTGGTTTTAGAATGTGTTGAAAAGTATGTTCATGCAACAAGGGTCCTAGCCCCCCTACCCCTGATTTTTTCTTCTTCAAAAATTATTTCTACTTTACAAGCTCTCCACACTTCGATTTCACCTTCCCCCTACCCCAATTCTTTGATGGCCTTTCAACTAGATGGAGACTTAGAATTAATTTTGGATTCTTTTAGGTTAACCTTCATGGGCATGTCCCATCTTTTTGCAAGGGAACCTTCTAGCATGGCTTCTTAGAATCTTCAAAATGCTTTTGACCTTGAGTATATTGCCAGTGATTTCATTTAGTTTCACCAACTAAATTCCCATATTACCACGAGTCATTTCCCAAAGTTCATTACTCGCGTCCTTTGTGTTGTTGGGCTATTGGCTTTGGCCAAACTTTCGAATGGCATCAATTGATTACAATGGGCAAGGTCTTGTATTGGTTGGTCAATAGAACTTTATGTATTTAGCTCCGAGATGCGTTTTTTCTCATTTGTCACCTCATCAATTTGGCATGGCAATCAAGGATAGGTGTGAGGTGGTGGTGGATGGTATTTGAACTGCTTTGGATGTCCGTCCCCATTGGGTGGTGCTACAAGTGGATGTGATGAACGCATTTAATTCCATCTCACATAAGGCCATCTTCTAGGAGCTTTGTGCGACAAGAGGCCAGTTGTCCCTGCTCTTCCCTTTTGTTTGTTCTTTTTATGCCCATGAATTACCTTCAATGTTCTTTAATCATCATTTTGGGCTTGAAGGAAATTTTTTGGTTATCCTTTCATTTATGGGCACACTTCAAGGTGATCCATTCACTAGGCCTTTTTTTACTTTTGCTCATTCTCATGCATTGCAAGCCTCTTCTATTGCTTTTCCTTTGTGTTTCTTCCTTTTGTTGGCAAATGACGTTCACATCTTTGGCCATGCTTCATTTGTTCCCTTTTCTTTTGACCATTTTGCTACCCAGCTAACTTTAATGGCTTTAGTTGTTCAACCTTGCAAATGCATAGTTTGGTCCCCTTCCAGCTTGCCCCCCAATTTTTCCCCTCCTTTTGGTTTTTGTTATTCTCTTTACAACATTAGGGTTTTAAAAGTCCCCTTTGGTTTTGTGTTGTTTTCCTTTTCCTTTTTATAAGATGTTTTGGATGAAGATGTCCACCATGCAAATGTGCTTCTGAAATTGGGGGATGTCCAAATTGTTTTTGGGATCCTATTTCAATGTTTCACATAAAAACCCTTTTATTTGTTTGGTGTTTTACCACCCCTCCCAAACTTCCAGCACTAATTTGCTTCCTTCAACTCGACCCTCATGCAAGTTTTCAAAAATATTTTAAGCCCAAGTTCTTATGAATGTCCATATGCCCTTTTGGTGCATCAGTAGGTTTTACTACCCATTTTAATGGAGGGATAGGCTTCATTTTTGTAGAGACCATTTAGCTAGAAATTTTTGGAAAGTTGGACATTAGTAATGCTTGTCATTACTTCTAAATCTTTGTTGGATTCACGTTCATTCCTTTTGGAGGCCATTGGGATGAATAATTATGGTTCATTCCCTTTCTAGGTGCACTTGAGGTTGTCTCAGGAGCTTCTTCCCTCAATACGACAACATGTTTACCCCCGTTCGAACAAGTTGGCAAAAGGGGAGCACATCAACTTCACAAGACTATTTCAAAAAAATTACATAAACATTTTATTTTTCTAGCATCATCTTTAACCTGTCTTCTAATTCACATCAAACATGCTTAAGGTCATGTGCAAGGCCTAGTGCAAGAGCTTGGCTATTTGTTCACCTTGTCGTCCCATACTTTTGTCTACCCTTAGATGTTTTTTCCTTTGCGTTATGGACCATGTTAGGCCTCCCCTGTCCTTTGGCTCTTGGTTTGACACATTGCATCTATGGCCAACCATTAAACCCCATGGGGATCCACCTCCTTCATTATGCCCATGGTGGGGAAAGAATTACATCCCATGATGTCGTTTAGGATGCCTTTGTGTCCATTCATTATTACAAAATGTGGGTGCAATTCACTAGTCCCCATTCACTAGACCAATGAATTCATTGTTTCCCCACTAAGTTCTATTCACTATAATCAGTTAATTTAATCATAATCTAGTGAAATCACTTAGCGTACATGGACACCTTTTGTTGTAGTGATTGTGAAAGAAACAAAGTTTCATGTCTTGTGGGAGCAAATTCATGCTCTTTTATCGCATTCTTTTTAATCTTTTCATTAACAAGTCAAGTCAACATTATTTCATCGGTTGATGGCATTCATGCATTAACTCATGTCATCATTAACAACCTCATTCAAGTAGACTTGGTATCACATGTGGCTTTTTTTTGTGGGGTGGCTGCAATAGTGGTGGCTCAAAGGAAGGAAAGACTTTATTGCGATCATTACCCAACGAACATGTTTTTTCTTCTTGCCATAGAATTTTTTGGGTGTTTTCACTAACAATTTGATAATTTTTTTCATAACATGGCATGGACAGCAAAGGGCATTGGAGGCCTTCCTTTATCAGTATTGTGTTCCTTTTATAAACAAAGAGTGTCTATGGTTTTATAGAGACTACAAGTTGCCTCCATCTTGAGGTGGGCTATTATTACAGGGGAAGGTTTTTCTAGGCTTAGAGTTTTATTAGGTTTACTTCTCTTTTTTTTTGTTAATATGCTTCAAGCAACTCGTGGAAGTTTCAATACTTAATGGTTCCCTTACCTCTTTGTGGCTCCGCCTCTTTTGGGCTATTTATTTGCATGAACTTTGGTCCTTGCTTTTAGCTTTTTTTCTTTCTCTTTCTTGGGTGCTTTCTTTTTATAAAGTTTGGCAAGGTTTCATCATTAACCAATTGCAAATCCCACCAAGAAGATAAGTATCATTGAATAGTTCATTGGTAGATTTTGGGTACTAAGTCACTAGAATGTAAACAAGCCAATGATTAAACATTGAGTGTCTCAGTCACCTCCCTTTCACTCAACCTACCTCCTTTCCACCTACATTTTAAATATATATATACACCACTAGAAAGCACAATCATGGTCATTTAAATTGTTCAAAATGGGCCAAAGATGAAGAAGATACACCGTTTCAAAGTTGGGGGGTAAAAAGTGATATAAAAAAATGGATTGTACACATGGCAACCCATAATGGTTTGTTGAGTCACCTAAATCCAAACAATCATTTGGGCATTAATGAACTAAATGCTACCTACTCCCATATTGAACTAGATGAAGATTTGAATGATCAACATCTTCAAAGTAAACGTTCACTTTTGAACATAGGGTTCAAATCACATGCAACATAGGGCTTCTAGATCAACAATAATGGGTAAACAATGGTTTGTTCACCAAATTCATTGCTCCTTATTCCAAATGTGTGTGTCTTCACTAAGTTCCACACATCTGCCTCCTAGATGTGTTGTGAACTCCTAATTCCATCCTCCTTTGAGCTTGATCTTCTCTCTCCTATTTATCTCCTTTCAAAAGGTTCAAAGAGTTGTTGATCACCACCTGATTATTTTCCAATTTGATCCTCTCTCATGTTATGTTCTTGATCTTTGCGCAATATGTGTTGTGAATTCTTGAACCTTTAGTAGTTTTGTGTTGTGAGTAAATTAATATTCTCAATAGTCATGTGGTGGTGGAAGCCTTATATTGTGTGCTTTTGAAATTAAAACCTTTCTCTCCTCTTTATTAGGTTTTTTTTTATGTTTTCAATGCTTGTCTTTCCTCTCTCTTAACTACTACTTTCTCCACTCTTGGTGTTTCTTTCTCAGTTGATACTATTATTGATGCCACTTTTAACACCTCTCTCTCTTCTCTTTCAACTACTACTCCTTTTGACGCCTTTTTTTCAAAATTTGTTATTATTTTTAACACCAATTGCTTTCAATGCCTCTTTGTCCTTTCTTTTAGTTGTTGTTTTTTATACCTCTCTATTATTCTTTTCACTCATGATGTTTCTTTCTCCTCTCTTTCAACTAGTGCTCTCTCCACTTTCAAGGTTTCTATTTCCTCTTTTTTAGTTGTTATTGTTTTTTCAACTCTTGACACCTCTCTCCTCTCTCATAATTACTTTTGTTGGTCCTTTTTATAAGTTCAACACCTTTTTTTCAACTATTGTTATTGGTCCCCTTTCCAAGTTTGATGTATTTTCCTCCTTTCTCTTAGTTTTTGTTGTTGTTGTTTCCTCTCTTTGAACTATTGTTGGTCATCTCTCTCAAAACTCAATGCCTCTATCTCCTCTCCTTCAACTGCTACTACTGGTCCCTTTTCATTTTTAAACACCTTTCTTTCATCTTTCTCAACTTCCACTATTAGTTTTCTCAATTTTATCTTTCAATTGTTGTTGTTAGTCCTTTTTCTTCTCTTGATCCACTAAAAGAAATTTTATCCTTTGCAACTAAAAAATTTATGATTACAAGTCTTAAATGACTATATGTATGACTTTGAATCTCATGTGTAAAAAGTCATAGTCATATGCTAGTGGGGCATGTGACTAGTAAATGATGAGATGGTGACAAGATGGGGGATGTGAATTTTCATCATTTTTATTTCATTTATATGCCATCCATGACTAATGACAAAGTGATGTGGATGTCCAATTGTCATTACAATGATTTTAAAATGACTACAAGTCATTTGATATGAACATAGACAACCTTATTCCCTTACCTACCTATGTACCTACCTATACTTACCTACCCAGGTCCACCCACCTACCTACCCACTTGCCTACCCATCAACTTACCTACTTACCTACTTACCTACCTACCCACCAACCTATCTACTTATCTAATTACCACCGACTTACCTCCCCACCAACCTACCTATTTACCTACTTACCTACCTACCTACCTACCTACCTATCTACCACCTACCCTCCCACGCACCCACCCATCCATTTACCTTCGCATTCACCCTCCTACCTACTTTGTCAACCTACCTACTTACCTATTTAACTTTTATTTTATTTTATTTATAACCTACCCACTTCCTACCTATCATCCTACCACTTGTTACCTACCTACTTATCAACCTACCATTTGTTACATAGGTAGGTTACATCTAAGTTATGTAAGTAGGGCTAGGTAGGTTAAATTACTACCTACTTATCTACCTTTTTCAACCTACCTAGACCTATTACCTACCTACCTACTTATTAAAAAAAATTTAATAATAATCTTTAAAATTTTTAATCTAGGTATAAATTCAAATAATAAAATGGTATAGTGTTTACCAATCATATTTTAGTCATTCATTATTGACACCTCAGCATTATATGTGGCTTATTTTCTATGATTTGTTTTTAATGACTATAGGATGAAAAATGCCATGTTAAACATTCAATGACTACTTGTCCTTTGTTACTTGTTTGTTATAACTAAAGGCTTTTAGTCATATAATACCTAGTATGACTATCAATGTATGAACTCATAGATTTAATAATTCCTTCTAGTGATCCTCTCTCAATTGATGTTGTTAGTTTTTTTTTTCTTTGAATCCTTTTTCATCTAATAATGTTGATCATTTCTTGATCTCTCTCAAACCTTTAATCAACTAACTAATTACTTCCTTCTTCTTTAGTTATTGGAAAGTAACAACCTTGTTGCTCGACATTTTCATGCCTATTGCCTAGCCTATTGTTGAACCCATATTGTGTGGCCTAGATTCATGCCCTTGTACCTATGTCAATCTATTCATAGCCTATTTGAAAATCATGATGAAAATAGTTGCCCACTTCAACTACAATTGCTAGAATCCAAATTACAATGAAATATGTTGTAACACATTTCTCATCAAAAATTTCAAACTACTTGATCTATCGTAGAATCAAATCCTACTGCTCATTTCACTCATTTATCTTCCTTCTCCTTTTGCTTTCCTTCTTCTATTTCCTCTACATTTTCCTTTTCCATTGTTTTTCTCCTTAGGATATCTAGGTATTCAAAACTAATCACAAGTTTGACTAAGAATAATCAATTAATGATTTTTCCCCTTTTGTACGTCTTGCAAGTAAATGAAGTAGCGACAATATGTTATGCACCCTCATGGATTCCTAGGTTAGATTTGGAGACTATTGGGTTTCTTGTAGCAACTTTTGAGTATTTTCAAAACTATCTTCGTCTAGGTTTATAACATTGATATATTTTGACAATTGTTCTATCGTTGTAATGCCAAGGTGTATTTACATAATAATGTTGGTCATTCTTTAGATTTAGGTAGGTAGATCTTCAAATGTTGGATGTTGAGCTATTTTAGCTATACGGAGAAGTTTTGAAGGAATAGATTCCTCCCCCCTTTGTTGATTATTTTTAACTTCCTCTTCTATTGTGTAATCTTTTTCATATCCTGCATTTTTCATGTTTGTTATAGTATAAACCTATGATGGTTGAATCTTGCCATACATAGCTTTCAGGTTGAAAGGCCATATACATATATTCTAAACCCAAACTTGATGTTTTTTCTAAATGATTACTTTAAAGCTTGATCTACCCATTTAATTATAGTTGTTTAATTCCATGTGATTGCTTCTAAACATAACTACATCTTTAAACTTTTTTAATGTTATATTAAAAGGCTTGAACAAGACACATCTAATGGTTGTAATGCATGTGATGTGTGCAATGACAGTGTGATCATGTCTAACCCTAACTCTTTTGCTTGTTCTATTGTTTCTAGGGTAATTTGGCTACCATGCCCACCCAAAATTAACAACTATTGATTGGTGAGAGACACTCCACCTAGAATTGACTTTTAAAAAAAAGATAGAAACTTTTTGAACAAGAAAATAGTCATCCATGTTATTTTTTATGTTACCATACAAATACCTTGTTTACAGAATTTGATGTAATATCTCACAATCTCTCACCTCTAAAGACAAAACCCAAGTAGAAAACCTCTTACAACATTCACTGCACAATTTATAGTTCACCATTCCCAAGACTTGGGGACAATGTTATAAATTACATTATCCTTTTTTAACTAGATTTTTTGTTTTAGATTATTTACTAACATGAATGCATGTTTCATCAGAATTCCATATATGATTTGAATTATAATTGTGTTGGTTGTATAATGATTACAAGTTGGTGTAAAAAAAATTACATGAAATGGGTGTTAGATCTTGTGTTTTGCAAATTTCCAATCCTTCTGCTTGTCAGATGCTAACTTCTAGATTCTACACTTGAACCAATACCATTAATTGTTTCCTAGTATCCCATCCTAAAATGGTGTGGCCCTTATTTATGTTATCTTGGCAACATTTATCTAAATAGTTGTTGCAAGCTTATGGACAATCCACATTCTTGCATAGCTAAAGTCCATGTAATCACTATTGCATCTTCTTCTTCTATAAGCACACCTCATGGCCCCATCTTCATGGATTTATTTTTTCCATTCATGTGATCAAGACTTATTGGAATGCGATATGGATTAACCAACAATATGCCTTTTTTTCCCTTGTAAACAACCCTAGAATCCAAAAAGTGTAATAAATTTGGAAATTTTGTTTAGTATGTTCCAATAGTGTTATAATAAAGTATATTAAATTAAATTTTTTTGCAAAATCATCCCAATTTAAATCAACATCTTCTATTGATGTGCATGTCATGGGAAAGAATCTATAGGAGCAATTGATATGATTTAGCTAATCCTTAACTTTTTTGAATCTTCTTGATGCAACATTTTGGACCATGGATTATTGGATCCAATGGTAACCCAAATATTTTTTGAACCTTTTATTGTAAATTTGATCTACAATTTCAATTTGTATTTTTAATGTTGATCCCTTTTCTACATGTCCTACTTTCTGGTGCAATCATACTAACATGTACCAAAAGTAGTCATACAAGCACAATTTAATTTTTTGAACTTTGAATTGTTAAAAAAATAATAATAATAAATAGAATTTTTTTATAAAATTTTATTGTGAATACATTATGTACATATCATAAAAAATTGGATCAATCTAATGAGTGAAAAATACGTATAAGGACTTTAACCTTTTGTAACCACTGTTTAAAAGCTGCATAAAAACAATTTTGACATTAAAAGCACAATTTGGAAATATTTTTTAACGAAATATTTTGGGATATTAAAAAAATACACTTTAACATTAATAATATTTTTAAAAATTAAATATTTTTAAAAAAATTTGAAAGACATATTAAGAAAATTCTTAAATTATTTTAAGAATAAAGTAGTGGTTTAGAGGGGCATGTGTGGTGGCTCCTAATAGCGTCATTGGGCCCTTTCACCTTTTTTCTTTTTGTTTTGCAAATTTACTTTTGAACTTAATTCTTGTTTTTTACTTGCTATACTTTCTTTTTGAGACTTGTTTTTTAGAAGTAAACTTTTAAATTTTGAACTATCATTCTCCATGTGTTCTACTTTCATTAACAAGTCTTAATGTCTCAACATTACAACATTAAGACTTAGGAATTCTAAGCAAAGTTGAAACTATTCTTCTATTTTGGTTCATAAAGAGGACATACTTATAGTTCAAAGTAAAAGTAAAAAATGATATACTCATTTGATGTAAGCCATGCTTAAATTTAAACTTTGATTTGTGTGTTTTTTTTGGGGAGGGAATGCAAAGATGTTATGCATAGTAAGAATCTTTAAGGAGTTTCCTTTGGGGATTAACAAATGTGTTTTTTCGGAAGATTCAAAAATATGACATCTTTTGCTAATCCTTGTGCATTGTATCTTTGTTAGGGTTTAAGGTTTATTGATGAGTAGTTGCATGCCCTTTAAGGTAAGCCTAAACCCCCATATCCAAACATGTTTTATTTTATTTTTTATATCCTAGTTTTTTTTTGTGAAAAAAAGTTCATCTCACCCTTAAGAATGTGCTAGCCTTTCATATCACCAAACATTTTCTTGGTTCTTTTGGGTTTGGTTTTTGATAAGTTCAACCTACCCTTAAAAATTTAACATTGTCACCATATTTGTTTTCAAGTTTGGGCATTACAATGTGCTAGTCCTCTCCCATCACTAAACATGACTACATCTAACATAATGGCATTTTTTTGGTTATTGATTTTTCCCACACCCATAATCGCACACCAAAAAAAATTTCATAAATGGATAATATAAAAAGGTTGAACACATTTTTTCAAAACTAGGCGTCCAAACATAAGGTTGTGTCAAAACGAAAATAGGAACAAATGTGACCATTGGCTGGTGTTGGTTTGCACAAGAAGGGCATTCGATCACTAGGTGATGTTTAGTGGGGGGTATGTTTACCCTACTTGAAATGCACTAAAAGCCTTAGTTGTAAATGTTTATGTAAACCAAATGTTTAGCTAAGATCAATTCCCTCATGCCAGTGATGACATCAAACAAGGTTTGACACTTTCATATCCAAACAATGAACACATACCTTCAAAGATCTTTGTTGGTTTTGTGCAAAGGGAAGAAACTATTTAATGCTCTAGGATTTGGGCATAGAATTTTGGTTCAAACTTGTCCCAATGTGTGAGTGACATTTGGAAAATGATGTGTGCATTTGATTGATGGGCATGTGCCATAAAAGTGCATGAATCTAGATTAAAAGTTCTATTTTAAAGGTAGAAATTCCTAGGCCAATTAATGCCATAGGCATCTTAGTGACTAGAGGGTTATTAATGGTAATGACTTACCATCTTTTACTAAGGGTTGAAGCTAATGGGTTTAGTTAGTTGAATGGTTAGTGGTAATCCACCAATCACCTAGTGGATTCTTAGGAAAGATCAAGATAAGGATCTATTTTCATGGGATGATACGGGCCTTGTTTAGTCTTGTGAGGAAGGGGATTAGGAGTATCCGAAGAGGACTTGGGAGGATTATTTCTCGGTATTCTAGATGGGATTGAGTCTAAGAGTCTTCTAAGGGGAAGAGAGGTGTATGTGACATTGGAGAGAAAAGAAAACAATATAGAAGCAAATTGTATTTTAATTTTTGCAATGGAAATGGTCGACGGATTCTCATATTTCTTATTGGTGTTTTTGTTATACTTAAAGTATGATAGAAAGATAATGACAATAATTCATATTAAAGTTATATAGAGCTTCTTTTTTCTTACATATTAGTTTTACATTTCTTCTATACATTAAATATATTATTTATTCTTTGTTTTTAGTTTTTCAATTAGGAAATACATTTTTCCATAGGATGGTAATAACAAGGAAGTAGACCTAATATTTGAAGTCTACAAGAAATGGAAAGATGCTACAAATGGTAGGTAGTAGCCACATAAGGTCTCCAAGTGTTGTAAATGGGAGATAGCAAGTGTTGGAGGCATGTAAACCCATTGGTCTCAATTATTTATCTCTAGAGGTACCTTAAAAGGTCTAGAAGGTAATTATTTTTCAACTCCCTCTCTTATTTCTTGTTTAATTCCTTTGCTATGGGTTTCACTAACTAGAGTAATGTTATGATTAGATGATAGGATTGTCCTTAAAAGACAAACTGTTTTTATTTCATTTACTTCTACATGGAATCATTAAAAAAAATCTTGTATTATGTAATCATCCAATTTGCAACTACATGTGACTATTCATCATTTATGTTTTATAATTTTTACAACTAGTAATCATCTTTATAATTTTTATTTTATTTTTGTGATTATAGTGTGATTACTAAATTGTACATCCTTCCATATATTGACTAACTTCTTTGATTTTTCATCCAATAATAGGCTTGTATGTTCATTTCATCACAAATTTGGTTATAAATTGTTTATTTTTTATGTTGTGCCTATACATTTTATGTACACTAAAGTGTTTTGGATCACATTAAGAATATATTTAACATGTAGTCAAGGTACATGAGGCATATGTTAAACCTATTTAACATATTTAAAAGTATTTAACCTATATTGAACACATATTACTTCATATTAAAATGAACATATTAAAATAAAAATTTCATCTTGATTTTATATTATGGTTTGTTTACAAATATACCATGTTTATTTTAATGTGTAATTAAATTATAGTGGCTAGGTCATATTCAAATGACATAATCTTAATATCAAACCCATATTCATTATTCACGAAATAATAATAACAGCAAATTGATTAAATAATTTAGAATATGGAATAATAATTAAATAAATAACTCTGATTTTCTATGAGTTGATGATTTTTATTTATAACATATTGTTGATTAATAAATAAAAAATAACTGATTATAATTTTAAAAATCTATTTCTAAAATTAATAATCTAATCTATTTATCTACCCAATTGAATATTTCAGTACATAATATTCACTATTTACTAATTTATTTGATAAATTTTCATTTCAATCTATTAATCAAGCTATAAACAATAAATAACTAGCAAATAAGTTATTAATTAATTAATTAATTTTCATTTAATCACCTGATCATTAATATTTATTAGCAAGATTTATGGTAAATACAAAATAAATATTAATTAACTAATAGTTAAGTAGCTTATAAAAATATTGATTAAAATTTCACAAATCCAATTATCTAGTTATTAATAATGATTATTTAAACTGATTTGCTATCTAGTTCATATGTTCAGAATTAATAATTATGTTTATTAATTAGTTTAGAATTTATTAAAAGTTAATTAATACTTCAATTAATATTCAATTAATTATCTTATAATTTGTATCTACTAATCAAGAGTTATGGTTAACAAACAATAAGTATTAATTAATTAATAGTTATGTACGTCGTTTTTTTTTTTTGGCAAAATTTCACCAAAATGTGAAAAAAAAAAAATTTTAAAATTAAAAGAATATTCTATTGCAGATTCCTTGAAACTTTGAAAAAAACTCACCAAAAAAATAAAGGTTTTGATACAGTTTCACCAGATTTAAAAGCCTTCCTCCTGTGGGTCACCAATAAAAGCAAGAACACAAAAAAATTCTACTGCCTTGCTTGTCCTGTTGCCATTTAAAGCTAAACCTTGATGCTAGCCAATGGTACTACATGAGAAAATTGAAAAACAAATCACTGGTTATGTAGCTTATAAAACATTAATTGAAATCTCACAAATTCAATTATCTAGTTATTATTACTGATTAGTTAAATTGATTTCCTATTTAGTTCATAAGTTCAGAATTAATAATTAATTTTAAAAATCATTTTAGAATTTATTAAAAGTTAATAAATACTTCAATTCGTAATTTAATTAGTATTCAATTCATATTCAATTAATTATCTGATAATTAGTATTTAGTAATCAAGAGTTATGGTAAATAGATAATAAGTATTAGTTAATTAATGATTTGGTTGCATAGAAAAATATTAATTCAAATTTCACAAATTCAATTATTTATTTATTATTAATGATTAGTTAAATTGATTTCCTAATTGGTTCATAAATTCAGAATTAATATTTAATAATCGGTTTATAAGTTTTTTAAGTTAATTAATACTTCAATTAATACTATAAATAATATTTAATTAATATTCAATGAATTATCTGATAATTCAATTTTATGAATCAATAGTTATGGTTGATGAATATGAAACTAACTAATAGTTAGTGAGCTATTCAATATTTATTAATTAAATATTCATGAGATAAATTATTTACTTAATGTTAATGATTAATTAAAACTGATTATCTTTTTAGATAATATTTATCAATGAAATAAGTTCATAAGTTCATAACTTAATATTTAATATCAATTTTTTTTAATTTAATAATTAATTATATTAGATAGTGAATCAATTACTAATTTATTCATTTATTTAATTGATAACTAAATTTAAAAAGTTAAGTTTCAAAAAAAAGTTTTGTTATTAGTAAGAAATATGTGATTAAATTTAGAATTTAAAAAATATCCAATTAAATAACTTCATAAAATAATTTCATATTTTTGATGAATTATGATCATGAATTAATTGATAGTTAGTAAAAAGAATGAAATAAAAGTGAATTTTACTTCTAGAACTAAATAATTAAATAATGGTAGTTAATTATAAGTAGGTTTATAAGTGGGTAGGTAGGTAGGTAATTAGTTAATGGCTAATTAATCAATTAGCTAGTTAATTAGTTAGTTAATTAGTTTCCTATTTACTTATTGGTTAAATTTTCTAGTTACAATTCAATTTGCAACTAAGGTGAAATTACAAAATTTAACCAATATGTTTTGTCCTCCTTTTTCATTTGGAAACTATATAATAAATGTGCATTTTCTTATGTTTTCACATTTAAAAACATGTGCCATTGGGGATGAGTTGAAAGAAACTTAACCCTAAAAGCAAAACATAAAATGAAATAACATTATTTACATGCCTTTTTTTTAACCCACCTACTTTCTACCTACCTACTTACTCAAATAAATATTGATTGATTTTTTTCCAAAATATAATTAATATGCCATGTGGAAAATTTTGATTGCACCATGTGTCACAATCTAAAGCCATTTAAAATAAATGTTCATAAGGGATGGCCAAGATCAATGTTTGAATAATAAAAGAAATTGAACACCCAAAAAATTTCATAATGCCAAATGGTGGATTTTGGTATTGCCAAATGGCAACATCACAAGTCATTGGAATTTGATGGCATAGATTTCTTTTCAACATTTAAAATCATTTTTAAAAATTTACTTTCATTTAAAACATGTGGCAAATAATGTATGGATATTTTATAGTTGCAAAAACAAGATTTAGTTGCAAATGTTATATGAATGGTCGAAGGATGAACATAAATATGTTGATTATACACATCATCCATGGTCCATTTGGTGACATCATACTAAATGGTGATTTACAACTAGATGTTGGGTGCAACTTCACTAATGCAATTAAGGCAATTTTAATTGTAAATGTTGATTGCAATTGTTTTCTAATCGCAAATTGAAGTCACAAATTGGAATTTTTCTTCTAGTGAATATTACTTGATTATTATCTAAATACTTATAATAAAGTTAATGAATGATAGTAATTTTCTTGGAAGTAAAAATAATTTGCATTTTTTTTCTTCAGCATGGTTTTCATGAGGACAGTAATGTTCAAGGACCACATTTTCACCCAAATACATTTTAAATCCAATAAAGGAACCTTTTTGTTTGTAGTTTAAAATAGTGTTGTTTGGTTCTTAGGTTTTTAATTCAATACAAAAAGCCAACCTAGTGGGTTTACACGGACTTGGAGCCACCTTAGGATTAAACCCAATGGATTTGTATGGATCTAGACTTGGTCTTAAAACGAGAAGCGTTGGTTTAAGTGTTGGAGTTGGAATATTGTGCTTGTGAATAATAGTGAAAACAAGTGTGGGGTGGGTATTAAAATTCTATCTAGGTATTTGTTGGTTTTTAGAACATATATATGTATATATATATATATATGATAGCTAGGTTTTATTTTCTAATAAACCCAAACCCCCCTCCAACCTTCTACTCACCCCCACATTCATATTCGGTGTTTTATATTTCCAAAATAAGTACGTGGACTTGGACATAATCAAAATAGACATGATAGGTATTTATCAAAACCCTAGATTCAAACCCTTTCCATATTTGGACAAGTCTTAACCTAGATTAGGATTTTAAGGTTTTATTGTTACAAATTTCATAGTTGCCAACATAGTGTGCTTGATTTCTTACAATATAATCTCTCGTTTCCTTCACTTTCTGCTTCTTTGTTCTAGGTACTCCTTTGCTTTTGTAATGTTCAAATTGTGCCAACAAAATTCATCATGATGGTTCATCAATGTGACCTACAATGTAGTTTGAAGTTGGAGATGGATCAAGTGAGGAGGATGGAACACACATTAGCATCTACAAATGTTTTAGAAGGTATGTGTCTTTTGTCTATTTATTGTCTATTTGTTTTTGTTTTGCACCTAACGTTTTGCATTTGTGTGCACATTTCAAGTTTCATCATTTGTCACCTTGAGTTTTTCATTTTGCAATTTGTTGTGAATCTCATGTTTGTGCATTTATGTTCATTGTTGGAGTGCAAGGAGATTTTAAGGTTTTAGGGTTGAGAGCACTAAAGGTTACAATCTAAGTTTCGCACTTCGCACTTTATTTGTGTGTCGAGGTTCATCGTTTGTTGTCTTTGCACATTGTGTTTTTGCATTTGTATTTCATAATCCTCCTCTACATTCTACATTTTGTGTTTATGCATGTGTGTTTGTGCATGTGTTTATGCACTTTGTGTTTGTGTATTTTATGTCTATGCACTTTGAGTCTTTGTGTTTATCTTTGTGTCATACATTTTAAGTCTATGCATTGTCTATTTGTACACTATAAATATGTGCACTATGTGTCTATCCATGTAATTTGATTATGTGCACTCTATCTATTTATGCATTGTGTTTGTTTATGTAGTCAATTTATGCACTTTGTGTTTATCTATGCACTTTGAGTTTGTGCAGGTGGATGTGTGTCTATTCATTTTACTTTACATTCAATGTTTTGTGCTTTGAGCTTTGCACGTTACTTGTGTGTGGAGGTCCATCATTGAAGATTTGAAATCTTACTTACATTTTGTTCACACAAAAGGGTTCTTCACCTTTTATTTGCACTTCATCCTTTAATTCCATTGAGAAGCTGCACATGTGGAAAGAAATGTCAAGTGAACATCAAGTTACAACTTTTTTCTTCTATCTTCAACCTTCTAAACTTAAACCTTTGTCATTATTTGTTGCCAATTTTGTTGAAGGTTGGGGGTGATGGCTTGTTTTTCAATTCCAAATTTCTAAGTTTTAGCATTAACAACATCCTTTTAGCATGTGTAGGATATGATAACTGTTGATAATTTACAACCCTTACATGAAAGTGAAGGTTTGGGAAATATAAATTTCATTGTTGTTGATGAACAAATTGTTGTTGTAATGCATTTGGAAGGCTTATGGAAACAAAAAGTAGCATGGAAGCCACATTATCGCAATTCACCTGTTTGGGCTTTTCTTAAGGTGAACAATAACCAACCTATGGACCTTTTTCAAAATTAGCTCATGCATCATAATATTACAAGTGAGTGCAAACAAGATAACACAAGCCACATCCACTTCCTTTTGATTCCTTTTGTGACTACTTTCTGGGAAATATTCCTAGAATATTTTTGAAAAAATATTCGAAAAAATCTCTAAATTTTTTAAAAAGAAAATTCATACTACTTTATTAAGGTTTATGTTTAAAAATTGGTTTAAAAATCATTTTAAAAAATTAAAATCCATTTACAAGTCCTTTTATTATTTGAAAGCGAGCATTACATTTGGTAATGGTACATGTTATTATGACTGCACCCAATTCTACCTCAAATTTTGGCTGTGCACACCAGATGTAGAAAAGGTCTTATTGCTTACCATAAATTTAATGGAATAACAATGAGGAAAAAACATGTTGAATTTAATCATTTTACCTTATTGAAAATGTTTTTAAAAAATGTAGCAATTGAAATTCCCACTTGATCATGAACCCATGTTAAAAAAAAGGGAAAATGTTTCTCCATCCACTAGCTCTAAGTTTAAGAAAGATGATTTGACACAAGTGCGTTTTGTGGAGGATTTCATGTTATTTGTGGTTAAGGGCTTGTTGCTTATGAAGATTGTTGAGTCCATTTGGTTGCAAAGGATGGCATCATTATGTAATAAAAGGTGTCCCTACATGTCAAGTGATTTCAATGGATTTTGAGTGAATTCAGTAGTCCCAACAAACAGGACCTAGTGAGGATGCAAAGAATTCATTGGTCTAGTGAACTACAGCCACATTTTGTAGGTAATGCATACAAGTTGTGTCCACAAGTTATCTTCCCATCTAAGAATGCATTTGTTGAGTAAAATTTGCCAAATTTGGTTGAAAAAACCAGATTACATATGTGGTTATTACATTCGTTGATTGCTTATTAACCATTTATACCTTTGACCTAAGGACGTTTAATGGGGTGCATGATGTCTTTTCCATTGTTGTCAATTTCATCTCAAGTGACTAGGAAGCAAAACATGTGACAATTGGATTGTTTGAGGTGACAAAAACTAGTGGTGTAACTATGTTTCCTAAACTACGAGAGCTATTAAATAAAATTTCTTTGACTTTGAAATTTTTTGCCTACATCGAGGATGAAGGGTCTATCTTGCAAACATGTGTAAGTGCCCTCACTTCTATTGTATCATGTTATTTTTTGGCATTGTTGAAGCCATTTGATGGTTCCTATTTGGGGCACACCCTTTCAAAAGTTTATCAATATGCCACTATAGATGAAAAGGTGGATACTAGATTGTCTTTTGCTTCTATAAAAGCCATTCAATTTATCATTCAAAAATGTGTTACAAGGTTGAAGAAGTTTAATACTTGGGTAGGTAAGCATGGGAGAAAACTTGCATTGAATCTAAATTGAAGCCCAGAAAGCTCCACAGTTGTGAAAACAAGGTACATTTTTTAATCATTTTTTGTTTTTTGTTTTTTAATTTGGAAATCATTTAATGTAAGGTTTAAGGGTCCAATGCTTTTTTTTGTTCTTGTGGTTTCAATCATAGATTTGCTAATTGAGTTTTGTTGTTCTAAGACGTGCTAACTTTTCATAATGCCATTGCAGTATATTATAACCAATAATCTGTGGCATTATAGTTTCATGTAGGTACCATTTTTGCAAATTTGGTCTATATGTGAAGTATGGTACAAGTTTTGTCCGCAATTGTTAGTGGGTGTGTGATGAAAGGTTGTGGACATTGGTTGCTTTCCAATGCCTTGCAAATTATCATTTCAACTTGTTGAGATGTTTGAGAGTCATTGGCATTTCAAATTATTCCTAATAGTCTAACAAAGGAGGATTTTTTTGACCACAAGTTCAAAGAATTTGTGGTTTGAATGAAACAACAAATCCTATAGGTTTTTCTTCCTTTTATTTCCTTTTTGCATGTATTTGATAGGATGTGAAGCCCTAATATGTCAATTTTGATGCTTGATCCAAGCTTTAAAAACATGTAGTTGGTCACCATGTATTTAGGTTGAGAAAATGTTTTTGTTTTTGTTATTGAATATGATGAAGAACTAGTCCTACGTTTACTAATAGAAGTTGCCAAATTATTGATCCCTACTAGTGGTGTAGAAATTAAAGATCAAGTGAATTTTGAAATCCATTTCTCACCACAACAACAAATGCATATACATACAAGGATTTGATTCCACAAGAACTTATTGGCTACCATATATAGGTATCCTATTGATGTAGAAAATTATAAGTGCACCTTGTTTTGGTGGCACAAAAAGCAAAATAAGTTTCCAATTATTGCATTAATAACATGGCACATTTTTAGCATCCCAACTAGCGAAATCAAGATTGAATGTACTTTTTTTGTTGTTAAGGTTTTGATTGCATTTTGTTGATGTTTCCAAACTAACAACGTGGACAAACTCAAACATTAGCCACATAATCCATGGGTTGGTTGTTTGAAACCCACTAACTTTGCATTAGCTTGTAAAATGGAATTAGAATTGATGGCAAAACTAAAGGTAGAATTTGAAGATGAAGTCAAAGGTGAAGATTTTTCAAACTTGTTAAAATTTGTTTAATCTCCCATTTTTCATGTGTGGTGGTGCTAAATGTTAAGTTGAAAATGATGACATGAAAAAATTGTCAAGGTGGTTAGTTATAGGCAATTCTTTTTTAATTCCACACCATCAAAGTCTTTTACTTTGAATATACATGTTTGTTTTCATTAAATGTGGTCTTGATGTTGTTGTTAATGAGTTTGTTGTTTTATTCATTATCAATCTTTTTTTGTTATTTGTGTCTTTGTGAATATCTATTCATGCCTTTTGTGTTAATTTCAATCAAAGTCCATGTTTGTGTGACTCCATGTGTGTTTGTATGGATTTGTCTACATGTATTTGAGTTTAGATTATGTGAAAACATGGTTTTGTGTTTGTTTGATTCATGTATTTGTCCCATGCGTTAAAATGTGTCTCTGTATTTTTTTGTGTTTATCTATCTATGCGAATGTGTTTGTGTTTGTATCACATTAAGTTTATGTGTGTCTAATGTCTACATTCTAGTGTCTATGTCCATTTATGTTTATCTTTTTGTTTGTGTTTAATATGTTTATGTGTGTGTTTAGGTTTGAGTTTGAGTTTGTGTCTTTGAAAATCCAATGTGTGTGTGTGTGTGTGTGTATTTGAACTTCAGTTTGTGTCTTTGAAAATCTAGAAGGTGTGTGTGTGTCCGTAGTGTTTATGGTTGTGTCCATTGATTGTATTTATATGTGTCTAGGTAGTTTTTAGGGGTGTCTAATGTGCGAAGTCTAAAGTCTAAAGATTAAATGGAAGATAGAATGATGGAAAATTTGCTTAGAACCTAGGCACCAAACATGACATGAAAAATGTTATGTATGATTCATTTGGTTTGGTTAGGCTTTGAAACTTTGGTAGATTGTAATTAAGGACTTGAAAATATGAAACATATAAATGTGCTTTGCCTCTTGTCTTGTAAAAGCAAACAATTATTTATAAACTACAAACATAAACCTTTTTTTTTGGTATAAATGTTGTTTTTCAAGGGGTTCTAATCATTTAAATAGCATGTTAGAAAACTAGCATGTACCCACCCGAGTATCATGAATTTAAAGAATTGGGCCTTGATTGTATTGTTTAAAAACTTGGTTATACATTGTTTAAAGAACCCGGCTATACCCACCCATGTTTCTATTAAAAACATGGGCTTTAAACCATATTAATATCCTATTCAAACCCCCACCCCCACGTCATAGCCACCCATTGATGAGTTTCCAAAAATTGGACCTAGCTAGTTCTTTAAATAAATTGAAAATCAAATAATCGAATCCAAGTGATTCTTTTAGGAAAAAAAAATCTAAAACCCAAACCCAACTTTTATGAGAAAAGTCAAATACCCATTGGTGAAGACTTTACTTGAAGTCACCATAAGTGTGAATTTACCCAAGGGAAGGGAGGAGGGAAAATTATTTTGGAGCCAAATAAAAACATTCAATGATGGATTTTAAAATTTCAAAATTTTCATCTTTTGGCTATAAAACCCTAAAAATTGAAATCAACCTTGAACCCAAAATCAACAAATTTTACCAACATTCAATAAACTTCGAGAGTAGTGAATGTAATAATTAATTTTTTTAAAGAGGCCCAAAATTGACAAATGTTCTCCCTTATTATGAAAGTGGTTAAACCCAAACTCAATGATTCTTTTTAAAACCTAAGAACCATATAACATTGCTTTCAACTTGCCATAAAAGGGAGTCATTATGCAATGAGTTGGGCTTGTTTTCTTGTTGATGATTATTTCTTTTTGTGAAAAAGAAATAATAAAGTAGAGTTATTTGTAATTTCATTGTCTTTGGGCCATCATTTGACCTTCTTGCCCTTGTTTCAAAAATTCATCCTCAATTTGAATGTATTTTCAAAGTGCTAAAATTTGAATATTGTGTCATGAAACTGGATATTGAGTATTGACAAGTTAAAATATACAGTTAAATGTCCTTGGTTTAATCTACTTGTTAGACCAAAAAAAAGTAGCAACAAAATCCATCATAAAATATTATAAATTCAAATTTTTACTTGAATGATAAAAAATAAAATACCTCTTCATTATTGTGCATTAATTTTCAAATTCCACTTTGGAAAAATATGTTTCAAGTATGTACTTCTAACAAAGATAAAGTACAATTTTTTTGATGATGTGCTTGAATATACAATGGTTTTTTAATCCAAAATTAATATGTGTATATATATATATGTATATACTTCATTAACTTTTATATTGAAAAAGTATGTTTGAACACCATATTGACAAGTCAATTTCAAACATGTTAATTATTTTATTGTATTTTAAAGTTTCTCATATTTTGCATTCAACTTACCATAAACTCAATAGAGGGCCCAATGGTCTCATAATAAAACTTAGATAAATTATGTTGAATATATATTCTTGTGTTTATGTTAGAAACTATCCCATATTTTAACTTTATTTTGGAACTACAACCTTTTTCAAGTATACTTCACCATGATTTCAACTTATTAGTTCATAAAATTTGCAACTCTTATTTTAACAAGGTTTGATTCAATAAAAAAATAAGAGCAACAATCAAGATTCATGTTATGCAAATTCAAAATTGGAAGTGAAACCCCACAAGGAATCAATATAGGAAAAAAGTTGTTTAGTTCATTGTTTTTTTCTTCATGTCATTTTCTCCCAAGCTTCTCATTTTGTCTTTAGTTGTTCCAATTTGGAGACATTTTCTAAATAACTATAATATGAATAATTTTTTTAGTTTCATTCTTTCTAGTAAAAACATCTTGTCCATTCCAACCCGATGAACATTATTAGTGTGTGATTAGTGGCCAAATCAATTCATTTTGCCACCACAATCATACTAGTCCTATATGTCACCATAGTTGCAAGTGCCAATAGCCACATATGTGATTATAGTATGACGAATATACAATCATATATGTAATTAAAATTTGCAATTACCATAAGTTTAGATAAAAATATTGATGAAAAATGAGCATATGCCATGTACTATTGGAGGCATCTATTGATGGTTGATGGATGTGGTATTCATTGTGCCAAAGATATGTTAGGTGGAGTTGGGCATGTGGGTAGGGCATAAAACTTAAGCTTTCTAGATTAACAAGCTCAAAAATAGGGCTTGAATAATGTCTAGATGATAATTTGGGAGATCAATGGGGTTCGAAAATTGGGGCATCACACCTAAAGGGGGGGGGATTGGAGTTTAAGGCTCAAGGAAGGGGAGTCAATATGGGAGAACAAGGAAAGCTAGCATGGCAACAAAATAAGTGGCCAAAGGTAAAGCCAAAGGTGAAGTAGGAAAATGAAACATAGAGAGGACATCTATAACCATGTATGTTGGACTTACTAATGAAATACTAAGGGTTTTATAAAGAGGGATGTGATGGCATTACACTAATATGCATCCAAGTTCACTTGTTTCACTAGATTTTGAGTGAAATTGAGCAAATTTATCATGGTGAAAATGAGCAACCCTTAGTAAATGGGGACCAATTGTTACGGACAAATGATTTCACTAATAATTAATCATCAATAGTTAATTACGAACCTAGACTACACACTTAAAAACCTTTAATAAGTTACTTAGCCTAAGCTATGAACTAGCCCACCTATACACTTTGCCCACCAACCTAGGGTGCAAGTGTGAAGGTTGGAATTTTTCACCTCCTTTCACCTACATATTTAAAGAACAAGTCATTAACCATTGAACCACAATTTAAATGAATGAAATTTTTTTGTTATCACATATTATTATACACATTTTTTTTACCTTAAGCTATTTTTAGCAATTATTGGCTATTGTACCATAGACTATTTTAAATTATTTTATCGTAAACTTTTGTTAATTATTTTACACAATTTTACCATAACCAATTCTTAACAATTCTACCATAGGCTATTTACACCATTGTTGGTTATTCTATGTTATTTTGCCATATGCTATTATTGGTTTTATAGGTTATATTACGATAGGGTATGGGTGGTTATTTTATTGTAAACCATTGTTGGCTATTCAACACTATTTTGCCATAGGCAATTTTAGGCAATTCTACCATATGTTATTTAAAACTATTATATCATACACCATTGTTGGTTATTCTACGTTGTTTCACCATATGTTATTGTTGATTATTTTAGGTTATATTACCATAGGCTATTGTAGGTTAGTTTAGGCTATAGTACCATAAGTTATTATTGGTTATTTTATTGTAGGTTATTTTAAAATTATTTTAAGTAATATTACCATAAATTATTATTGCATATTTTAGGCTATATTATCATAGACTCTTGGTTATATCATAAGTTATTGTTGGTTATTTTAAACTATTTCACCATAAGCTATTGTTGGCTATTATAGGTTATTTTTTCATTGGTTATTGTTGGTTATTATATTGTAGTCTATTGTTGCCTATTTTAAATTATTTTAACATTTGTTATTGTTGGATATTCTATCATAGGATATTGTTGGTTATTTTAAAATATTTTATTATAGGTTATTATTGGTTATTATATCATACTATTGTTGGTTATTTTATCATAGGTTATCATTGGTTATTCTAAGTTATTATATTGTAAAATATTATTAGTTATTTTATTGTTGGTTATTCTTGATTATTCTAGGTTATTCTTGGGTATTTTAAATTATTTTGTTATAGGCTATTTTTGGTTGTTTTTTATTATTTTAAATTATTTTGCCTTAGAATTAATTGGTTTCTCTCACATTTATAATGCATCTTTCTAGGACACCAAAGATATGAATGATCTGCAAATGCAACATCATGTGAAACTATGTGAATTTTCAAAAGAAAATTTAAAATATGCATTAAAAAAATCTTTATTTATTTATGTAAACTAATTAATGTGAAAATTGTGGATCTTGATTACAAATCATGGCATGCCATGATTTCATGTCAAGTCATGTTTGGTTTTGAGACACATTTCATCCATTGCAAATGCAATCTAATCATAAAACCATGTTCAACCATCAATGTTCTTGTTCATTCAAAGGGTGAAATGTGTTAGGTCCCTTATTAGTTTGGTGATGAAGTCAAGCTATTGAGCCTAATGAAACTAATGAATTTTTGAAGCTTGGAGATACAAGGTAATGGCACACCACCACCTCCCACCATCAATATAGTGTCACTAGTGGGTACCCGTGACCTTTGGACACTGTGGAGTCCTTCGGTTTTTTTAAACCAAATTTATTTATTTTAAACTAGGAGCGTGCCTCTCCTGGGCAAGACGGTTCTGGTGGATGTGTGAGTCTTCCAAAGGGGCCTTTTCTTCCTCTTCATTCATTGGTTTAATGAAGGTTGTTGTGTTGAAGGGGGGGAGATAGGTGAAGAGGTCCGTTCCGTGGGAAAGGTAACCAGGGAAACAAAAGGGATCCCAAGTTCTAGTGTAAATAGGGAATTTTTTTTGTTTCCCCAGTGTAAGGTCTTTTCCTAGTATTTTCGAAATTTTCGCCAAATTTCGATATCACAAATTTATAAATAATTTTTAAAAAAATAATTAAAAAAAACTTATAACAAAGAAAACCTGATCCCAATTCCCAACTTGGCAAAATTTAGTTTTATTGCAAGTCTTTACATGCTGTAAAAACTAAAAATTACTTAAGTATAGGGTAAGGCC
>Ga0116231_10002137_pt1 | contig 41304 bp, 29 predicted proteins | sample S1TSphgellanicum_2_FD_89695 | JGI IMG/M metagenome (GOLD analysis project Ga0116231, IMG submission 89695) | Host-associated microbial communities from peat moss isolated from Minnesota, USA - S1T2_Fd - Sphagnum magellanicum MG | ecosystem: Host-associated > Plants > Peat moss > Unclassified... | reverse complement strand
CTTGAACCCGGATTTGTCACTCCGCCCCACATCCGAGAAGTTCTCCACTTTCGTGATGGCCTCGGATAATGAGGCGGGCCAACTCTCCTCAAGCTTTCGCTTGGCCCAAGTTGGAAGTCCCATTACAAATTGGCACACACGGTCCATAAATGAAAAAAGGTTTTTTGCAAATTAATCCTTCACACATCAAATGAAAAAGGGGTAGTTACACTAGAGCCTTAAGTCTTTAACTAATGATCTCCTATTCCAACCAAGCTTCTACCCATGCCTTACCAAACCCATTCCCTTTCCTTTTAACAATCCTACCTTCCCCCTTTTTTGATCTTCTTACTTTCTGCTCCCAGCAACACTAACAACCCATTCCTATTCAAGCTTTTTGAGATCTTTTTTTCCCTACTTTCCCTTATCTTAAAACAAGAAAGCAAACCTTCCACTTCACTCCCAAATCAAACACCCCTTCCTTTACCCATCATCCTTTTCTACTCCTACCTTATTAAAACTAATACCAATCCTTTGTACCTATTCTTACATTCGCTTTTGAATGAAACTATTCCTAAAGACCTCTTTTAAACAATTGCCACCACCAACCACCAATGCTTCCACCTCCATTTTAACCGTGCTGCTTGGTTGGGCACACTTTAAAAGTTCACTTCCCCATGATGCAATAACCTCCTCCGTTATTCCATAATGAAAACGCAATTTTTCATTGCTTTGACTCTTCATGATAATGTGACCAGACAGGGAGTTTTTTGGTGGTTTCTGTAGTGTGAAAGCTTTATTTGTTTTAAGGTTTAGGAGATGAACCCACCGTCAACTTTCTTCATGCAAATGGCGGGGTTATCTTTTCTTTTGTTCGTTAGTGACTATGAGTTGGAAGGTTTGTTACTTGTGTGTTATGTGAAACAGGGTGGCGGCTAGAAATGGATGGCTAAGCGCGACCTATGGATGCAAGAAAGGCAGGAAAAGTAGGAGGTTGGACGAGGATAAGAGATGGGATTCGAAGGAGAAAAAAGGGGTTGACAGGTAGAATGAAGCCAGTTTTTGGTGGTAAGAGAGGAGCTTGTAGGATAGTTAGTTGCTGGTTTTTTTTTCTTCTGCTATGCCAGTAACTATAAGATGACCGGTTCTATGTTCTGGTTAGAATTAGGACTAATCAAGGGTTGATGCTAAAGGCTGATGACGTTTAAAGGTGGTCTGAGCTGTAGAATCAAATGCATATAAAAACTGCATCTATAGAAGTTTAGGGGGGGGGGAGACCTTGTTTGGATTGTTCAGTGGGTAGTTCATAACACCTAAGTAGGAGCTAGAAACCTCTTTGTGGGTATCCTTGGGATTGGGCAGAATGTGATTGAGACAAAGAAGTAATATGGAAGATTACAGCAAGCATTCATAGATCCATTGTCTTTCATAGAATTCTAAACCCTTCTTGAGTAGTTGTAAACCAACTTGGTGCACCTGGTTCAGTTATTCTGTAGAGCCCAAAAGTTGATCCGTGTTAAACCCTAACAGAAGAATTTGTGTTCATTGACCCAGGTAGAAAGGGAAAAGGGGAGAAGAGAATTAACAGCTCATCACAAACTGAATGAACATTGAGAGCTCTGACTTCAAGCCAGACCCTATTAACATTTTGCACTAACAATACAAGAATGCCACTATTTCCAGCAGCAATCAAAGGATACTATTGTAGTAGACTTGGGATAGGTTGATGTGTGCATATTTTTATGCAACGAGCCAAGGATGGAGGGTTAAAAGTTGTGGGACCTCATAATAGGACTGTTGCAATACTGCCTAGTTGACAGGAGAGGAGTTACTGACATTCTAACAAAGTGGATTTATGAGAGAAGTAGAGGTTTTGTGGACTCTTTCTTTTTGGTTACAATAAGTCCAACCCCCCTATCAACCAAGATCTCACAATTCATTCCCTCACACATTAATTATCGGCCTTGAAGTAGAAGGGCAGTCAACAATGTCTTCCCCCTTTTCAGCTTCAAGAAAAAGATATTGCTTCTATCCTAACCTAAACCTAATTGGCAACACCTTCCTAAAAGCCACCTTTGTCATGTCCATAGCTCCTTATCCGACAAACTTAATCAACCTAGGTGAAAACAAAGTAACCCTACTTTAATCTAATCCAATTATACTATCACCCACCTTATCCTATCTAAGCCAACCGCCCCCCATAGTCCATTTGAGATAAAATCAAACATATTATCTTATCCCATGAAACTTAAGTTAACCTCAAAACTCCATTAACCAACTTACATATGCTTAACCAAAACTATGTTAGACTAATTAAGACCAAAAAGCTAGTTCCAAAAAAAAATGTTAGTTGAAAACATGGGTTTCACTTCAAAAGTGCATCTAATAGAACTGTTTTTTTATGTTTAGGGGAGAAGGGTTAGAGAAATTTTTTGAGGATATTGGACAACCCCATTTCTTTTCCTTTGTGGGAGGGGGGAAGGGGTTACAAGATTTGGACAATCCTTTTTTTCTTTAAGGGGTCCAGAGAAAAGGAACCTTGCAGATAATATGCCAGGGTCTCCTTTTCTCTTGGGGTTGGGGGGAGAGAGAGGACGAAGAGGTTATATTTTCTTTCAAGTTGTGTTTGGCATGGAGACTGGACTGTCCAATGTTCACTTTACTCTCCTTGTGCACTGGAGTTGTATGAGACAAAAGATAAGGACTTTTGAAGCACTTTCCGTTCAGTACATTGTTTATCCCATTTCCTTTGTCCACAATTTCAAGCTCATAAACTATATAAACAATGAATAGAATGTCTGTCCAACAGGTAAGCTCCTTTTGTAGTTACATTACAAAACAAAAATGCATCTTTGCTAAAAAGTTCTTTAGAATCTAACAAAACAAAAAGAAAACCTTAAGATCTGTGGGGCCAGGATTTAGCTGAATGTAATGTTTATTGGTTTTTCTTGGTTCAAGTCCCTGGTTATTAGGTTTTAAGAATTAGGCAACCAGTGAGGTGGGTCTTGTGATGTGAGTCTTGTGATGGGTCTTCCTCCACCCAGGATTGCTTGGCTGCATTTTAAGAACTAGACTTTAGACTGGAACCCGACCACTACAGCATATACAAGGAAGGTGTAAATTCTTTGCCTAGACTTGGGCCCACTAGCTTTACACTTACCCTTGGGCTAACAAAATACATATATTTAAAGGCTCAAGTTGGGACTCATTGGCTCACCCCTGTATGGACTCAGCTCACCTCGTAGCCTCACTTTCAACATATTGTTTTTGTCATGCCTGGTTGAATTTGGAAGCTTCTTGTCAACCTTTGCTATGCCACAATTCAATGTTTATAATCCAAGGAAATTTTTTATTCCTTCCCTAAAAAGCAGGGCGCAAGTCAATATAGGCCCTCAAGTAGCCAACCTCGCTGATCAACATTTTGCGTTTTTGAAGTCTTATTGGCGCTCACTGCTTATGGTAGGTGATGAAGTTGGGAAATGGAAGGATGCTTCAAAGCCGTGATACCCCATGTTTAGTTTGGACAATCATGTTATTGTAATATCTTTTCACATTGGGCACTTGGGTGCTGCATAATTATTTTACTTTCTGAATACACTTTGGCATGTAAAAAAATAATTTATGAAATTTCGAGAATAAATTACAGAGCTTCTTTCACAAGTTTTCTAAAATTTTAATATTTAACATAAGTGACCTTTTATAATAATTTCTATTTTTTCTTTTTGTAAAATTGGGGAGACATATTTTTCCATCAAATTATAGAATAGAGAAATGTTGACAAATACTTGCCCTTTAATACTGGACTGGTCTGAAGGGTTTAGGGTTTCCACCAAATTTTGTATTTTTCCCTCTCATATAACTTCTTTAAATTTCAACATTTCAAACAAATAATTTCTAAAAATTCCACTTTTCCAGAAATAATTTAATTACCACCAACCGTAAAAAGGTACTAAGTTCAGTAATATTTATTTTTGCAAACACTTCAAAGATTTCTATCTAGAGAGTGAGGAACTGATCTCCTACATGTTGATCATAAGAACTCCGTATTTTTTCTCTAAACCCACAAAGCCTCCTGTGAAGATTGTTCATTGTGAAAGACTTTACTCATATGGTTTCAAGTTTCAACAATCATCCATTAGGATGCAAACCTCATCTTTAGAAACAGCAATATTACCACATGCATGAACTAGGCTAGAGGATTGAAGTATGGAATACAAAGTGAGTTTAATCGCTCACTAATAAGGTTCAAGCTCTGGCTTCTAAAGCAATGGATGCAAAGATGTACATCAGGTGTGTCTTATTTGTAGTACACTGGCTACCTGGGGTGTCTCTCCCAAGTGTCTCCTTTCCTTGATGAAGCAAAAACAGAATTGCTGATTGGTGATGTCACATGTTATGGGTGTTGGACTAGAAACTCTTTTTGTTCAATTCTTTACAGGGAGATCATAAAGTCACCCCCAAAAGTCATACCCCGCCACAAATGGTCCATGAATTTTTTTCTTTATTATTATTATTATTATTTTAAATAGTTTTGGCACAAATGGGAAAATCCATTGCAGAAAGGTCCATGAATTCTTTTGAAGTGGGTGTCTGGTGCTACTAACCTCTGACCAAACTTGCTATAGCTGAAGATGGATGGAGGCCGATTTGATTTCATCATAAGGCACTCTGATAAATTTTGTACCATATTTGACAGGTACCTTATATTTTGTGGAAAACCTCCAACAACATTTGTAGTGTATTTTTCTAGGTTTGAGCTTAGTTTTTCATATTTCTAATTCTTGTGGTTTGGATTTTGGCACACTTTTTCAGAATTCAAGAATCTCTGGGCTTGCTTTGAAAACCCAATTCTGGTTCCATGTACACAGTACACACTTCTGAAGATCAAATATTAAACAATCTTTAAGATTGCATGCATATTGTAAAGGTATGAAATTTCATAACAAATTAAAACCACAGATTCGATATGTATGAAAATTTACAAGTAACTAAAATAAATCAAATACTTAGAAAATTCAACCTATTTAATAGCTTTTCAAAAACGATCAACCTTTTTAACCTAAAGAACTTGAACTTATGTTTAAGATTTTTAATTCAAAGTTGTGCTTCAATTTTGATTTTAGCCATAAGATAGTTTCACAACTTGACTCTTGTGCTAATTCCATCAAAAGGATGCGAATTCAAGTTCAAGTCACAAGAACTTGAACCTAAACCCCATGAGTTTCACAATCAAAGAATTCACCAACACCAAGGTTTTTTTTTTAAAGTAGTTTTTTTTTCTTTCTAAAATACTAGAGATGAAAAGATGGAAAAAATAAATTAGTTATAATATATTTAGTTGAAAAATTGTTCAAATCAATGTTGGTCAAGTCTTGATTTTGATTGGAATCATTAGATTTTTTTATTATTAAAAGGAAACCTTCTAGTTTCAAGTATTTTTAATATCCTTAAAAAATAAAATCCATCATTGGTTTCAAGTCTTGTTCAAAATTTTTGGACCAATGAGGTTTGACAGGTTTAATTTTTATAAGACCTTTGGGTTTTGGTTTTAAAACTGGTCTGATTTTAGCTCATTGAACACCATGTTCAACACCATTACAATGACCACCACTCTAGAATTCATTTGTAGATTCTTGAAGCTCAAGGGTGGAAAGGACCCATGGTTGTAAACCTTGTATTATGCAAGGTTAATTTGAGAGGATCTACTAATTTTGAGCTATGTCTTGGTGCTCATTTTTATGGAATGGTTCCATAAGCTTTCAAGAGCATTGCGATGGTGGAAGAGGACTTAGAAAAAAATTTCAATTCACTATCAAGAATGTGTGCCATTGAACTCTTCTTCTCAACACTCCTAGCTCTCAAATATTTGGCATTAAAATTTGACATCATCATATTTCTACATCTATCCTACCACAAACAGTATCAAATTCCTCAACTAGTTTAGCAAAAAGCTTCAAAAGAGTTTGGCCCCTTGTTGAAAAGAAACTAGGTTGCAACATCTAGTTGACTTGCATACCAAAAAAAATCCAATTGCAAATAAAAAAGACATTTAACAACAAAAAATGAAATCATATAAACATAATCACAATTATTTTCACAACAATAATTTTTTGTGCAACTTATACTCTTTTTTAAATGAGTATAAGAACTGTCAAAAGCAGTTGAAAGAACTATCCAAGATCTTGGAAGACAAGTTTCTCAACAAAGCATCCTTGCAACTTCTTCAATTACAAATCCACAGAGATGTGAAATCCTTCCTACTTTGTAATATTAAAAATAAGAACTTTCTTTATTTAAGACCTGAAGATCAAAATGAAATCACATTCTAAATTGCCACACTTCAAAACTTATTGAACATGCAGATGATGATTAAAGCTTTCAATAAAAACATAAATGTGAACATCTTCAAATCCTGCCTAACTAATATATCAACTAGTAGTAAGCATTGATACATACTTAAACCAAAAAAAAGGAGAGGGAGGGATTTTTATCTCGTATCCTTTGTCCATTGCTATAACAGATATAAATAAACAAATGAACATAAATTTAAACAATCTTTTTTTTACAACTCTTCAAATTTTGATGAGATAATGAAAGACATTCATCACTAAAACAAACAAAAAGGGGCTTTGGGTGGAGTTGTGCTCCTTCTGTAAAAGGCTTCAAGACCTGTCATTATGAAGAAGGCTTTGAAACCTTCAAGCTAGTTCTAGGGTCAATTTTAGATGACCTTGGAATTTGCTAGGTTGAGTCCGAGTTTGGATCTTGAACTCGAGGATTAATTGGGTAAGGTCTTGTGCTAGGGCTTGTCCCATTAAACCCATTGAGTTTGGTTCTTAAAATCAAAACTAGATTGGGAATTAGCTAGAAATTTGAGACTAAGTAACATTGGTTCAAACTAGTATTGGCAAGACTTTCAAGATATTAGACAGGTTTAGGTTCAAGTTTTTGATTAAGCTTTCAAGTATTCATATCAAAGGTTTGAAATTTTGTTGAAATTGGGTTTGGATTTGAATTGGGAAAATGCTTCTCATTGAAACTTAAAGTAGGCTATTCTACTTTTTGAAATAATTCCAAGTTATTTAGTTATATAAGAGCAAGGTTTTTTACAAATACAACATTCAAAAGTGGCCTTTAAACCAAGATATTAGTTTTGATTGGCAGTACATAACAATTGATACATAATTTTTTATTTTGGGCATGCTCTAGTAATTGGACAAAATTAATATTACAAATAAATTTAAGATTCTAATTAGATGCAATGTAAATGAAATTGAACACACTCTAAAATCAAAATAAGCTTCAATTTTCTTTGAAGCTTCCAAAATTGAAAGTTTTCTAAATTAAAAATAATATCATGAAAGCTTGCTATTACAAAATGTGGGTGCAATTCACTAGCCCCTATTCAATGTGGACCAGTGAATCCATTAAATCTTCACTAAGTCGTGTTCAATATGGACCAATGAATCCATTAGATCCTCGCTAGATCATGTTCAGTGAGACCAGTGAATTCACTCAAAATCCATTTAAAGCATTCAACGAAAAAAAAAACCATTTTGTTGAAATGATTGCACCACTTCTCTCAAACCAATAAATAAATGAAAACCAAAACCAAACTTGGTTCCTTTCAAAATCAAGAACCAAATAACATTGGTTCAAATTTGAGAACTTCATGTAGTAGAGTTTTCTTTTGTGATGAATTTTCATCACACAAAAAGAAATGGTTGGAGAGTTTTGATGCAACTCATTCAAAGGATTTTTTTTTGGAAAAAAACGGATCCAAAGTTACCATACTTGGAGAGTCCTCACCTTGGCTCTCCTCCTTCTGCTCTGTGGCTGCCTTGTTGACCGCCATTGTTGCCTTAGGAAAAGTCTAGAGCCAAGGCAGAAATGAGTCCTTGCTTTTGGTTCTGTTTCCTGGGCTGCTTCAGCTCTGTCACCAGCTGCTGACAGTCATTGCTGCCTAATTTTGGGTTGGGAAGAGGTTTGCAGGCGCGAGGGGAGGAGAGCTCTTTTCTCAACCTGCATGAGGTTTTCAAGTTTTTAACGTCTAAAACTTGATATCACCTACAACTCAAAAACCCACTGAAATTTCAGTATTAGGTGAACGACAATACACCACATTGAGCTTGTATCGTAAGTAGAGCTTTGAGTCGGGCATAACAAGCTCTTAAAATGCATTGATGTGCACAAAATCAATTCCCAACACTTAGTAGAGGAGGATTGTTGTCAGCTAACTTTGCCTGTCACCAAACCAGTTGGGGATTTCTCTACTGACTACAAATGCAGAGCCCACACCATTGGCCTCTCCGAAACTTGGATCGATCTCCAACTGGAGTGCTACCTTAGTTTGAAGCTTGGACCAGTCAGTATTGGGTGGTTCTTTGAATCTTTCAGAATCAAAGAATTGCCGGTTCCAGTTATTTCAAAACCCTCAAAGAACCCACGGTTTTTATGAAAGAACCGTGATTATAAGTGTGTGTGTATATGCCCTCAGGCTGTTAACTGGTGGGTATCCGTCCCTCTGTTCTGAAAGCCACTTAACACTAGTTGGGACCAATGTCAGCTAGCTATTAGAAACGAGAACCGACCTTTGATGGTTCCTAAGATTCATGATGACGGTTCTCAAAAAAATCACAGACCAGATCTTGGTGTATAATCATGGTTCTCCAAAACTCAAAGGCCCAGTCCTGACATATAACCATGGTTCTCAAAAAATTTGAAAAGAAAACAACCATAAAATTACTAGTTCATTGCGGGTCTCATCAAAACCATCAAGGGTTCTTGTAATAACCGGGACTGGTGATTCTTTGGTTCTAATGTTCTTCAAAGAAATGGAAGCGGTTGTGCTCTAATTGTGATGTAATTTCAAAACCAAATCCGATGGTTCTTTAAAATTCATATAATTGCATGAAATTGCTTTGCACTAGTGTTGTTGGCTGGTTTTGGGTCCAGATTTAGATCTATGTTTAAGAACCAGACCTTGTGGGTCTACATGGAACTAGAACCAGTCAAGCATCAGACTGGCCAGTTAAAACTAGATCTGGTGCATCTTCATGGATCCAAACTCGACCAAGAACTAGACCCAACTGATTTTTAGGGTTTTTGTACAAGGTTTGATTCTTAGTATTAGGTAAGGTTTAAGGTCTTCGGTTTAGATAGTGTTTAAACTTTTTAAGTTTTAGAGTCCTATGTTTAAGTTATGTGGAACTAGGGCCATAGGTCCTAGCATTAAGCCTAAATATATATAAAGACATCTCCAATGATAGCATTAAATTGATCTTTACACAAATGTGTTGTGATGGTTTTTTAGATTGTTCTCTATGTTGGAAAGAGACTCAAATAGGGTCCATGTGGGTGGAGACCATTATGAGGTAACTATTCCCTATGTTGTTCTCTATTGTTGTTATTGGGAACATGTTGAGGAACACTTTGAGAACCCATTGGAAACACCAAAATTCAAAAAAATCAAAATAGTTTTGAAATCAACTTTCTGAACCACCCAGAAACCCATGGTTCTATGTTGGTCCCTCCCTGGAAACCTCACCTTCCCATGTTCTGAATATGGAAATTACAACCTTTTTTCTAATCTCAAAATCTGAAAAAAAAATTGGAGATTTGCCACAAAAATTAATCACATCGATTAGGACAACTATTACTACCAAATTTGCCCTTGTAGTAAAGCAATAGTTTCATGTTAAGCAAAAACTACACTAAAGTTTTTCAATTAGCTGATTTGATGAGCCTAAAGTTATAACCTCTAGAGTTGTCACCTTTAAAAAAAAAAAAAGTTGGTCTATTGGGCATACATTTTGGAACCAAATTATTGGACATTTAAGGAACCCATGTTTGTGGGTTTAATGTGTAGGTTCTAGGACGTAGTAACTAAGGAACCAAACATAATTTCCCAAAAAACAACAATCTAAATATATTTTATGATAATATCACCTAATTAAGATAACAAAGATTTATTGTGGATGTACTGTAAGGAGAATCAACTTAGGTCCAGAGTTGCAACATTTACATATGTTATGAAAGGTAAAGTGGGTGTCATATAAAGGTGCATTCACACCTAGTGTTAAGTCAGTATTAAGTGAAAATCTAGGTGGCATCTTAGGTGACACCCAATGTTAAATGGGTGATTGTTTAATGTTAAATGAATGTTAACTTAACATAAAATCTTCATGGTAAATAGGTTTAGGTCCTAAATGCCTAACTTGGTGTTAGGGGACTTAATACTAGAGTCCTTAACACCAAGTGTGAATGCACCCTAAGAGTCAAATCTTTGTCTATGTCACTCAACCAGTTTTGGTCTGTTCTTGGGATTTTCAAGAATCCTGGGGTCTCGGTCTTTTTTAAGAGTTAGCTACCCTCTGGCATGTTTTCAAAAATTCTTCAGTTTTTGTAGATTTGGAGGTACGAAGAGAGTTAGCTAACTCCGACTTACCTCTCCCCTCCATGTCGGCATCCATGTAAGATTTAGAGATAGTGACTTTTATAAGTATCAACACAACATTAACATTTCTGTCGCTAACTCTGAGTTAACTTTGATTTATTTCCAAGTGTCGCCCCATGCTAACTTTTATAAAAACTTGTAGTTTCTAGTTTAAGTTGGGATTGATTTTGGCTTATTCTTGGGATGGTTTGAATATTTATTTCTAAACAATTCTGATTTTTTGGAAATTTTAGTGTTCATAAAGTGTTCCCAACACATTCCCAAAAGGTTGTCATGGTGTTTGCATGGTGTTCTCTTACATTCCCAATGGTTTTTCAAAGTCTCCAAAGCATTCCTCAACGTGTTACCAAGAGTAACAATAAAAAACAACATAAAGAATAGTTAGCCAACAATGGTCTTTATTTACATGGGCCTTATTTGGGCCTCTATCCAACACAAGGAAGAACCTAAGGAACATCCCAACATATTTGTATTAAAACCATTTAAAGCTATCATTGGAGATGCCCTTACATATTAAAGCTTAAGGCTAGGACCTATGATCCTATAACCATAGAACTTAGACATAAAATGTAAAATGTAAAAACCTTAAACACTATCTAAACCTCAGACCTTAGCCCCTACTTAACCCTAAAATTCAGACCTTGCCAAAAAAAAAACACTTCAAATATATTGAGTCCAATCCGTGAAAACCCATCAAGTCTAGTTCTAAGGCCAAATCCAAGTCCATGTAAAACCAATAAGTCCAGTTCTTGGCTGGTTCCAGGTACATGTAGACCCATTGGGTCCGATTCTTGGTTGATTTTGGGTCCATGTACATTCATCAAGTCTGGTTCTTAGACTTGAACCCAACAAAAAAAAAACCCAAAACTAACCAACATTAGAAGAGACTACTAAAGGGGAAATTGGAAAACAATGTAATTTTCAAATTTTTCCCATCTTTTGAAAAATATTCATTGGGTATTTATGTATGAAGAAAGGTTGTTTGTTTGTTACATTGAGATCTCACAAACCACAGTGCCTCTAGTTGTACTCTTAGTACCCTTAGAAAGGGCTTGATGAGTAAGGGTGCACCACATTCCACCTACAATGGGAAAAATTATTGAACATTAAATAATTTTTTTGCTAAAATTCATTTAAATCAGAACTAAAATTTATAGGACAACTTGAGCATGTGCTTGGTACTATTGAAAATCCCTCAATGAATAGGATTTAATGAAAGTGATTTGGAAAGTTGTACACTTAAAAGTGTAAGAGATATTGAATTTTGAATAGTTTCTATCATTAGAAATTCAATTAAATCATAAAAAATGATTTTGGAAGGGACACTTAGTAATGAATTCACATTTGGGTCAATGGCATAAGCTACACTAGTTATTGTGAATGTGAATTTATTTTCTAAGAAAATCATGAAACATTAATGCTAGTTTCAATTAATATTGGGTTCCGACAAAGAAGCTTGATTTTCAAGCTACATATCAAGCTAATCCTCAAAATGAGGACCGATAGTTCTAATTAATTTGAAAACCAACTCCCTGAAAATTGCTCAATGTATCATTTGGCCCCAACTCTAGTACCCAAAGTGGTTATGGGGTGGATTACCGAATCCAATTCCCACCCTCCTAAGGTCTAAAAATGTTATTAGATAAATATGCATAGATGTTGTCAAGTGTAAATATGAACCCACAACCTTTTTAACATCAAAGGTTTCATTTATCACTAGGTTAGACTTTTATATATGTAAAGGATTAGATGAAAATTTGAATGTGCCAATGGTTTTAGCTTTAAAGGCATGGTAAGGGTCCTTCCATTCTTATTTCTCCTTCCTAGATTTTTTAGTCTTCTACAATGATGTTTGAGCATTTTTCAAACTTACTTCTAAAACTCTAGCACATACCTTGGAATCATCAAAAGCATATTGATATGCCTTTGACATGGCATGGTCAAAATAGGATCCCACAAATGGACTAGTTAATTGAAAAGGAGAATAAGTAACAACACTTTTCATTGCTAAAGTCAAGGTACTTAGATTCGACCCTTTGTCATAAAAAATGACTTTGTCAAGTAAACCAAAAAAGTCCAATAAAATTTTTACTTCAAAAATTCTCATTATAACATGTGTGGGCTCCCATAAATTGTTAATAGAACTAACAACCATAGCAAAGGTGTCATGTCCACCACAAGACATCCAAAGATTGAAAGATGTTAAGCATGTAACATAGGAAGCAAATGAAAGCAAAACATATTTCTCCCTAGTTTTTTCCACAATGTTTGGCAACACATTTGTCACCAACTAATGTCAAAATGGAAACATAACATGTAGATGTTGTGTTAAAACCATGTGCCTTAGCCATGGATTTTCAGTGAAGGACAATGGACAATAACCTTTTACAATGTATAAGACTAGGTCTTCAAAAAAGGCATGTTACGCAGAATCAATTTTGTTTTAAGGTTGTTAGGTGCCAAAAAAACTCAATGATAAGAGAAGGAAGAATATTTTTCCTTTTCTTTGTTGTATTTCATTGAGGTCTATCTCCTTGAATTTTCTGCACCAAGAACAAGTCCCACCTTTTGCATTCTTCCATATGTTCATGAAATACATATTTTTTCAAAGAAGATGTCCCATGGTCTTTGTTATAGCTTAGAAGGCCGTTATTTTCCCCATGGGAAACATTGATAGCACTAACATCAATTGGATTACAGTGGTAGACAATATATTGCATGATTTAAGGATTATAGTAATTATTTTTTGCACCATCATTAACAACAAAAAAACCCCAATAACTTGTAACATGATGCCAAGGATGCCACGTGCTTCGGTTGGCTAAAAGCTATGGATAAAAAAGTGCCCAAAATGCATCTCCCTCACTATTTATTTAATATTTGATGCTTCTTGTGAACCTTGAATTATACTTTTGGTACAAAAAAAAATTCACCACATTACTCATCATTGTCTTTAGAAAACATTGTGTTAAGGTGAATGCCACTTGTAGATGCCATAAATAGCTATTACATTTATTTAGCTATAATAGGAACCCAATAGTAACAAACAACTTGAAAAAATTGGAAGGGCATAGCCAATACAAAGTAACATCCTAAAAGTTGCAACATGAACACAACAACAACAAAGAACTTGAAAAAATTAGAAGGGCATGGCTAATACAAATCTACAACATCTTGAAAATTATAATAGGAACACAACAACAACAAACAACTTGACAAAAATGGAAGAGCATGGTTAATACAAAGTTGTTACATCTTGATAGCTACACCATTAATAACAAAAAGAAAAATGAAAGGGGTTTAGGGTTTACAAAATTGAAATTGTTGAAATCTTGTTTCACCTTGGCTTGGTTTTTGTGACCACACCTTCTTCACACACCTTCTAAAATCTGAGGCATGTATTTGGCAAGCCAATATTTTTGCAAGATTGAAAAAACATAATATTTTAACCTTGTTCATATCTTTTGGAACAAAATTCCTTATCCAGGAAATTGTCTCCTTGCCAAAAGTACAACAAAAGCAAGGACTACATGCAAGTTAAAAGAAATAAATATGGTTCTCAATCAAACAAAAGTCACATACATTGTAGTTAGATTTATGAAATTTGACATGTTTGGTATAGGGTGTGTGAGTTTGTTATTACTCAAATCCTTGCACATTCAAGGTGCCAACACACATGGGTCAAAAGAGGAATTGGTTATCTTAACATCCAACAACTTATTTCCATGTTTTCACAAAAAAATCATTTGTACGTGGTTGGTTTCATAATGACATATTCATTAAGCAAATTCTATACAGTTTTGTTTACAAATGGGACCTACATCAATTCTTGTTTAGATAAATTAACCTTCCTAACCACGATAACCCCCTTGTAGAACCCCCTGAATATTTTTCCATCAACAAATGGATAAGATTAATTTACAAGACTTCCAAATTCTTTGCTCCATCAAAGGATAGGATTTGTCAACTTATCCCACAATTCCTCAAGTTCATGCACATAGCCAACAACTAAAGTAGGTGAAAACAAGGAAAAATGATTAACTTTAATCTTGTAATGAAGTTTCATTAATTAGCACCCATGGTCATGCACTGACAAACCCATGAGGGTATTATTATTAGATTGCACAAGTAAAAGTACAGTGGGAAATCTAATGTTTGTCAAACATCTATTGCCACACATGGAGACCCAATGTTTGAAATCATTGGGATGATTCAAATTGAATGTCGAAAAAAACAATAGTTTTTAAGCAATTATTAAAAAGCTAATGACAAGGGAAGCAATTGGCCTTGTCCCACATATTAGAATGAGTTGCATGTTTTCAAAGTTTCCCACAATGCCCATCCAGTAAGGTAGAACCTAACCTCTAGGTTTCCAATTCAAAGGAAGTCAAAATACTTACAACTTAAAGAATGCATGAATCATACCCAACGATGGGGGAATCATTGCGTTGTTGGCAAATTGGTTATTGTTAAACTAGTTGTAAAATAACATATAAATGTTCATCAATTCTCCTTTCTAGGTTAGTGATCAGTCATGGACCTCTTCAACCTATGTGTGTAGAAAATGCAGAGTAGGATCATATGTGAAGAGAATAAAAAACAAGAGACAAAAAATAAAATGAAGAAGAACCAAAACAAAAGCCATAGCAACAAAGAACAAATAAACACAAAGGCAACACCAAAACGACAAAACCCTTCTAGTTATACAACTATAAAACTCAATTATTAAAGGGATCCAACCAAATTAGAATTAGGATGATAGTTACCTTGAAGACAAGGACCAAATTTGATGTATGACAAATTGACAAGAATAACCAACCTTGAAATGTTTAGATTAGTATGGAACTAAAACTTACATAATTAGAACCCCAACATTTGCAAATTCAAAAATTAGTTTAGCAATTAATTTATTATTGTCCAATAATTTGTACATCACAATTTGAAAGAATGGGATTTAATACTATTAACAAGCAATTGTCCAAAGGTTTAAGGTTATTTAGAAAAATCATTGTACTCTAGGACAAGCTTTTGAGTAATTATAATTGTTATAGCTAGACTTGAAAAAACAACAATCACACAAGACCTACATGTTTCCCTATAATAACATCCAAAAAATTGCACACCCATAATAGGGATCAACACTTAGTTACAAATTTCAAACTTGTTCAAGGTTCCACGAACTTGTTACAGAAGCCTAGAGCAAAAACCAAATAGAAAGAGAGTTATCTTGAGTTTGGATCAAGGAGAGTTATACCCATGAGTTGTGAAATGTGGTAGGCACCTGATGTAATTGATCTTGAAGAACTTATAAGAACTAGAGCAATTACAACAACACTTTGTGCTGCAACTTTGGAAGAACTACTAATTGGAACACAAGGCATGAATATATTTCTTCTTACATTAATAATCACCTCCCTCACATGATTTGAAGAGATGCAAGCCTTCTTATCGCAACTCTAGCCTTGGGCTCACGACCAAAGCAAGGGCTTGCAAGGTTGCGGGCCGAGAGGAAGCTCGAGGTCACATCTCATGTTTTCGAGAGTGCAGGATAGTGTGAGAGAGTCAACCCTCAAACTCCCAAAGCAATTCCCATTTGGGGAGTTGGAATCTCAAAGGACTCTCGAATCATCAGGGAACAATTGCAAGGGTCAAAACCCCTTGGTTTGAAAAGTTCTTTATATCATTGAAAATCTATTGAAAGTAGATGTCTAAAATGGGCTTACATCACCCATTTGAAAATCTGAAACACAAGTTATGGCCAAAAGAAAGGTCGGGAGTCAAACTGGCAGTTTGACTCCTGACCACTAAAAGTCCAAAATCGACCCGATTTCCTTGCTTGCAGGTGGCATGCGACATACCGTTGGAAAGCTCTTGACGAAGGCTATAACTTTACTTTAGACCTCATCTCAATCGAAAGTCTGCACACAAAATTATGGGGCCCCAAAGTTACGAAAGTCCTAACTTTGGCAATTTCGAGACTCCCACTTAGGAGTCCTAGGACGAAAAGCCATTTGGATGTGGGCCTCATGGAGAGGCACATAGTATACTATAAGGGGGAAGGTGGCGGCTTCCTTCAAGTCCGGGCCATGATGAGTCTTGTAAGTCCAAGTTTGCCTGTGGCTCATCCTAGCACCAAAAGTGCTTCAATTATGCACTAACTAACTTGTTGTTTGGTTTTGCAAATCTGAGTGAGTGATTAAATGCTTGTCATTTTTTCTAGTCTCATCCTAAAGCTCTAGCACGCCCCTCTACCTCACAAAGTGCTGCAAGCCAGGGAGCGTGCCCCAACTCCTTGCTATTTCGCTGTTTTCATTTCAAACTCCCATTTGGAGTCTATCAAGGAGCCAGGGGACACGTCACTTCTCTACATTGGTTACCTTGGTTCCTATTCATGATTTCATCTTCAAGAAGCAACCACTAATTGAACCTTGCAAAACCTTATTAAAACAAAGCACCCAGAAAAAGGAAGGAGAAAAAAGAACAACCAAATAGCTAGGGAGAAATAGGAACAACCAACCATTGGCATTTGATAATGACCATTTGGAGATAGTGCTTCACAATCACATGGAATAAATTGTTGTTTGAAAGACTTACATGTGGATGAGTTTTGGTAGAGTACCAAATTGTTTTGGAAGGTTGCCATTCAAGGAGTTGTTGTTCATGTGTCTAAAATTTTTCAAAATTTTTTTAACTTGAAATAAACACTCACTGGAGATCGATTGCTTCTTGAGGAGTGGGCACAATTGCTTCTTGAGGAGTTCATGCCCACTGCAATGATAAAAGAAAATCAAGTAATGCCTCCACCAAGCTCAAGCAAACCCTAACCCTAAACCTCACAAAATTTGGACCAAATGTGACACAATCATGGTGGCGGGTGCCGAGCTTTTGGTTTTGGGATTTTTTCTTGGTTCCCAGTTACAAGTCTAAAGCTGGATCTTCAAATTATGCAAATCTTAGGTTTCCATTCAGTTCCAAATTGTTAAACCCGGTTCTAAGTAGGGTATATGGATCCAGATCCTTACCCAACAGTTCTAAGCTGCCTGGCCAGATTCCTGGCCAACACTGGATCAAACCCTCTTGAAATGAGAACACAATGAAAGTTGGTTTTGGTTGAAAATCAGCAATTACTTTTTTGGGATTTTTGAAAATTAATCAATTTTTTAAAATTGCAAAAAAATCAAGGCAATTATTAAATTTTATTCTAAGAATTGAAACTAATGATTCTTAGAGAAAATTAAGAATTCTGCAACATTAGTTTCAACTTGTCACAATGGGTAGAGCCATTATTTGGTGAATCGATTTATTGCATGTTGGAAGATGTGATTTTGGTAAGTTTTAGTTATTGATTATTAGAAGATTATGGCCTAGAAATCTTTGAGGAGGCCACATTGGGTGATGATTATGGTCCAAGTATGGACAATAAATATTTGACCCAAGATTTTGGGTCTTCCTATGATAAAAACACTTGGAGAGATGGTCTTGCATGGAAAATTTTATTGGCTCTCCCTCTTGGAGAAAAACTATAGAAAAACTATAGATGAATGCAAAGTTCATTGGGTCACTCATTTTCAAGATCATTGCCTATTTAAATTATGTCACCATTTTTGTCAAACTGACACCAGTTGGGCAACTATATCAACTGCAGAAACTTTTCTGTTAATTTGAAATTTCCACCCAAGTAGACAAAAAAAAAGTCTCCAATTGTCCCTTGGATTGAGCAGGTTCAAATGCTTTTCTGTCATTTTTCTTCCTCCCAGAGCCACACTTCAAAACATTGAATTGCAATTTGCCATTTCAATAATTTAAGAACGTCAGCATGAAATTATACAAAAACCAATGTTATTGGTATTGACTGGTATCGAGCTTCAAAAATCACAAACTATTGGTACTAGCAGGTGTGTTACACTTATAGTCAAGGTACCAGCATGTAAATTACATCACATTTCAGATTCAGATAACACATCATAGCTTGTTTCATTGCTATCATAACAAGAGAATTGGGTTTAGTTAAATGTGTTACAAGTTAAAGTTTGAACATCGTTTCTTAAGTACCATGATCTTTGTGCATATGCTTCTAATAATCAATGTAGTTGAAAGTTGAGAGTTTATTTACATCCCACCTAGGGTTTATTTTCTAGATAGTGAAGTCAAAAGAAAATCTTCAAGATGTGACTGAGTTTGCAAGCATTATGATTTAATAGCTGCTTGCATCGCAACCAGGGTGCTAAGCTAGATGGGGAAGATGGGATGAATATTGAAGAGCTCAAACTCATTATTTGCAGCAAAGGACCAGAATATATGTACCAAAAGACCAAGAAACAAGAAGAACCTGCCTGTCTGTCCATGGCAGTTAGCTGGATCTGACACAAAAACAGCTAGATCCAAACAAAATAGATTGAAATCTGTGTGGTACTTGAGAGGCATAGGTATTACTTACTTACTAATAAGAGAGCAGAAAACTTTGCAATTAGCATTTGCTTCCTGATATTTATCTAAGAGCATCTCCACGCACACCCTCTATCTATTTGGGCCTCTATCCATGCTTATGACATCTAACACACACTGTTGGTTATTTCCCCCTTCCCCATCCATAAATATGAAAAAGTGGATTCTATATTGCAACAGACTATATACTTAAATATCCACCATCTAGGTGAATAATTATGGTTGGCCAATCAAAAGCAGTCATTTCCTTTGCTGACAATCTGGGAGTACACTAAATCCAGATTGTATTTACATTCCTAAACTGATTTTCACACTATTTGATTGCAATATTTCATCAGAAAATGAAGTGCATTTTACTTCTGTGGGTGGAGATCATCTAAGAGCATCTCCTGCAATTCTCAGTATATGACAATGCAAAAATATTTCTCACATCCAAGTTTAGTTATTTACACTTTTTTTGTTTCCAACCCTACCCATAAAACTGAAACTGGGAATACAAATAGGTGAGGGAGGAGACTAATAACAACCCACCTGGACCAATCAAAGGTATCAACAGCAGGTGTTAGCCTTTGCTGTGCCTTATACCACCAGCCTCTGCATCTTGTGTGAAAAGCCTGGGAGAAACCCATTGTGCTGAGCCAAACCGGCATGGTTTTGCCTTTCTTCATCCAATTTTCTTTTGCAGAACCACATCTTGAGCACCAGTGGCGCAGCTGTAATTGTCAGGCTTGCACAACTTAGAGTACATTCCAGTAAGAGGATTCTAAATCTAAATCAAATCTGTAAACATCACCCAAGTAGATATAACACTAGAGAATGATACCATGGTCTGCTTCAAATCTCAATAATTGTAGGCAAACTAAAGCTTTAACAAATTGTTGAAGGGAGAGCTCAACAACCACACTCTCGTCTGCAAAACTGTAGTTTAAAAAACAAGGATGCAGTTCAACAACTGAAATTTCTAAGTCACAGAGCTTCTCACAAATTGGATAGTGGAGGAGGTACAGCCTTGATGCACCATCCTTTGTGGGTATTTCTCACAAAGTATTGTGATTAATAGAACATTCGAGTAAGTTAAGGCAAGAGTGAACCAGCAACCCAACCAGCTCACTATGCAGCTAACCATGGTGGTTAACTATGTTCTAGACAAAAATGTGCAACTCCGAACAGAAATGGACACTGTTTTGCAGCACTGCACAAATCAAAAGGTCAAAACTCTCCGCTTAATTGCTTGCATATATATATATATATATATATATATATATATATATTGTGTGACTTTGCTAGTTTTGATAGTGTCGGGCGCAGATGTGGTAATGCAGAACGTAGCTAATATCACCAAAACATGGAATCGAATGACAAAAGTGAGGAGAATTTCAACATAGTAAAGAATTGGTGAGTGAAATTACTTTTTGCTCCTGTTTTTATTGGTTAAATTTCACGAAAATGAATCTTAAAAATGAAGTTATTTTCAGGGTTTTAAAAGGGTTTTAAAAGATAAAAAGGAAAACTTGCCATATATTGTTGTATTCGGTTTTATAAGTAGCTACGTTATAAAAAATGATCTTTTTTTATAGCCAAATTTGGCTATATCTTCATGGGGATGACTACCACTTAGGCTACATTAAAAAAATAATTCCTAAACAAACCCAAAAATGAGTTGGCTCCCAAAATTTTACTCTTCATGATGCAAAGCAACCCAATGGCCTTCTCTTTATTTTCTGCCTTTATTATCTTTGATAGTGAATGTACCCTAGAATTATTACCTTCAATAGTGAAACTCCTAACATTTCTTCAATCTCTAGAATTTAGTGTTCATTTAGTGTTCATTTTAGCAGTTTGATGCTCACTTGGGCTGACTTCACCAATTACCTTTGGTTGGGCATCAAATAGGAAATTAAGGTCCTGATCGATGCCCCAATTGGTGCCCCACAAGGTACATTTTATAGATAACTTTACTGCCCAAAACATTTATGATATCTTTCCTAACCCCATGTAAAAGCACTATTTTTAGAATTTGACAATTACATAAGTAAAAAGAAAGGGTCCCATATATTGGTTGTTGGGTAAATTTTATAATTTAATTAGCTCAATTATATGATTTTATTTATTCTTAAAATCAAAGCATCATTAACTTAGGATAAACATTAATCCCAAAGAGCACAAGCATGTTACAATATGTCAATTGGTGATCATTTTGCTCAAAAAGTAAAAATAGATAAAAATTAGATTTTGTATTTTTAAATTTTCAAAAGCTTTTTATCAATGTTATAAAACTTTTAGTGTATTTTTCATATTAAATAAGCCATATATGGTCATCCCCAATTTTTATTATTATTTGAGCTATTTTAAAAATTTATTGCAACTTTATATTTGATATTTTTTCAAATCAAATTATTCAAATGATGTGTTATTAATATGTGAGTCATCATGCATATAGATACACATTTTTTGGAACTTGAATATTTCAATTATGATAATGTTAAGCCCTTCAAAAATAGTTTTTTCTTATGTTGGTTTGAAGCATCAAGAACATGCTTTTTTATATGAATTACATCTACATTTTGTGATATGGTAAAAGACATTTTAAAATTTCTTTAAGGAAGCCACATGAATGGATGTAAAAAATGAAAGGTTATGATTCTACTTTATGTGTATCTTGTACAAAATGGGACAACAACACCAAATCAAAAAAAGTGAGTGAAATTAGATTGAAAAAAATAAAAATGTAGCATCTTAATCTTTTAAAAACCTTTTTCATGTCATTCTACATATGGGAAAAAAAAAATTAATTTTCAAAAAATGTGTTCTACTTTTTAACCTCCAAAGTTAACAATTCCATTTTTTTTGCATTCAAAGGACACTTTAAAAACCTACTTTAACATGTTTATGCCTTAAATATTATCATTTTAAAAAAAATAGCATGTGTATAGTAACGTTACGATATTAATTATTAATATGAACAATTAGTAGCTTAATGAGCAAACTATATTATAACACTTGAAGATTTTCTTTAAAAACATGTTATATATTTTTCATCCTCAAGACTTGATTCAAAGTGCACATTGAATTAGCTACTCTCCAAGACAACTAGCACTACCTAATTTAATAATTAAAACACCATCAATTGAAAGGCAATGGTAACTCTAATTCCTTAAGAGGTTCAATACTTAGTAGTTATTATTGCTAGAATATGGTCATTGGGTGGGAGCAATTAACACATTTAATTTACACCTTTTGAAGAGAAATCAAGGAAGTAAGAGGGGAAGAGATGTCATGTTGTGTTAAAGTAAACATATTGAAAAACATGTTATTTTTAGACATTTTCTCCTTGTGGTGAACAACATTCAAATGCCTAAGGGTTCAAGCACTCTATAATGAGCTAGGGGTGCACCTTTAGGTGAACACTTATTTATTGTTTATTTGGAAAATTCTTGAGAAAAAAATAAGTAGAAAGTCTTTGAAAATATTTTTAATCATTATACTATTATGTTAAAAGTTTCCCAAAAAGATGTCATTTAAAAATCTTTTTAAGAATTTGCAGTATTGTTTTTTTGTGTTGAAATAACTTTAAAACATTGGTTACAATGTTGTTTTCAAAGTGTTTTTAGGTAATTTTTATTTGTTATATTCGTTTCAAAACTTTAAAATATGTAAACTAATATATATGTTAATCGATCAATATTTTTAAAAATAGTTAAAAAATATTATACATGTATTAAACATTTTAAATATTAATTGTTATTAGTGCCAATTAGTAGACTAAAAGCTTTTAACTTATGAGCCATTGTATTGTTTTCCATTTGTTTGTTAAATCATACATCCTTTGCCTATTAAATATCAATAGGAATTTTGTTCACTTGTTGATTATTCCCTTAAAAAGCAAGTTCATTTGACCTTGTCTTAGGATAATAGCTATACTTTGATTCATGTTTTTTTTTTCTTGTTTCCGTCTTTCATGTACATTATTCAAATATGGTCTATTGTTTAGCTTATTAAAAATTGATTATTAAGTTCATATATATTTATGAACTATTCACAAGGTTTGTGAAACAATGGTATATATTGGGTCACAAAGAATCATCCACAACATCAACATGATCTGCAAAATTCATAGCACAATAATACATCTACAAGGCCCATCATATACAATGGGTTAAAAACAATCAATTTATATTTTATTACACGATCATGTGAGGTGTTAAAAATGTCATATATTGCAAGATCACAAAGAGTTGATGTTAGGTTAGGTTTCTTATTCTATTTCTATTGTTTCATTTATGTAGCAAAATCTAGCAAAGGGTTGAACTAAATTGGCATTGGCCCATTTACTAATATCTCAAGTTGTAAGTAGTGAATTAATAATTTTTGTTGTTTAATCCCAAAATCTCATATATGTTTAAGCTATAAAGGAAACTACATTGCCCATGAAATTTGTTGACCTTGCTTATAATGAAAAAAATTGCCAAAAGGCACTAACACAACAATTCTTGCATGTCCCAACTCACTATGGAACTTATCCATCTTTGAAAGAGCAAGCTTGATTTCCTTTCTAGCTCTAGACTTACTAAAACTAAAAATTTAAATGAAGGTGTAAACTAGCTAATAAAAGCCACTCGCATTATAACCAATGCTTAAAAGACTACTTTTGCTACTTAAAGGACTTTAAAAAGGGCTTCAAATAATTAGAAAATTTCATTTTATGAAAATATTTTAAAACTATAGCTTGACATAATGGTATAATGCAATATCATTTTGGGTTATAAGAATAGATTAAACAAAAAGGTCAATTCATAAAGCATAGTTCTAGGAATATTATGTCACTAAAAAGTCTAGTCGTTGGCTTGAATGGCTCAAGTATTATTTGGTTAACACCCACGAATAAAAGAAATCAAAATTACAAGAATAAATAAATAAATAATTAATTAATTATATATATAAGGTGGTTGAAATATGTGCATATTGGAAAATTAAACTTTAAGTAACAATAGGGTGAGGAAAAAAAACTCCTTCCCCTAATACCCCCTAAAAATCCTTGTTTTACATAGATAGTCTACAATTTTAACATTAATTGTTCTCCCCAAGTTCCCACTTAAGGCCCAATGCCAATCTAAATATTATGTTACTTGCCCCTACCCCATACCCTAGGATTTTACAATATTATTGACCATGATTGTTCCAAGTTCAAAACTATGTTGAGTAGGAACCCATTTTGGTGATAACAACCACTAGTTCTAATTTTGGTTCATAAAAGTAACCTAGATCCAAACCAAGACTAATCTTGAGCTAAAGTAATCTGGTTTCAAAACTAGATTCAGAACCAGAACACTAATTCTATTTTTTTGGTGGAATTGAAATTAGAATTAAGATTTTTTATAAAATAACAACACATGGAATCAAGCGTTAATCAATGCACAATATTTCCACATGGCACTTTGCCACTTCAATCCATTCAACCTAGAAGATAGGGGCCAACTATACAACATTGAATTTTTTTAAAAAATTCATAGCAATAGGTTACAATTTGTATAATTTCATTCCTCATCTTACAATATCAAAGTAGCTCATGAAAACATTGTCCCCAACATTGGTGAACACAACTAATTTGTTCCCACCTTAATGTTGGTAAGTGAATTGTTGTTCCAACATGATGATGATAAGTGCACATTGTATCTATCTTTACTCAAAAATCTATGGCATTGAATTAAGGTCTTGAATTAGATGATGGTCCAAGGTCTAAATCTTAGAGACCAAATTGTAGCAAATTGAACCCTTGAATTTGAACCTTCTTCATATTAAAATTTTAATTTTTTGTGAGGTACAATGAGTGTGTATGAAGGCATAAAGGCGTAGGGTTCAATTTGAGGGTTCAATAGATAAAAATGTGAGATTCACATGTGAGACGATTAGGTTGACCTTTGTGTTTTTTGTTATAAAAAATTTCCTTTCTCTTCATTTTCTCATGTTCTTTTGTCTTGCTTCTTCCTTCGTGCTTCCTATTACACACAGCGAATGAGCATAGGCATAAGACATTGGTGGCCCTAGTTTTTACTATGGCCATACAACGAGTCATTGCACAAATGGGCTCATTGCAAAGAATAGTTATTGCATAACATTGGAGAATTATGAGTGCATTGCTATTTTTTCAGAGTTTGTTAATACGTTACCAAGAGATTAGAAATGTGTACTTTCGAGTAACAATCTTGCGTGGATTTATAAATTCAACCATCTCAACTAGTGGTGCTAAAAATGGAGTGGTGGGTGTGTTCTCAACAATGTTCTCAATTCACAAGACATTTTTCATTCTTGCACAATTTCAATTTCAATGAGTGAAATAAAAACAATGAAAAGCAACAAAAAACAACAAAAGAGGCAATCTTGAACCCTAGTTTACATATTGGTTCTCCAAACCCTGAGCTTCATTTTTTGGTTTGGACCAATTGAATTTTCCTGCAAAAGTGGTGCCCCTAAGTAACATAGTTGAGTTATCATCATGAATGTAAAGTGGGGATAGAGAAAAAAAAGAAGGTTCAAATTTTATGGTCACCTCTAAGCCATATTTTCGACCCCTTGTCTGTTGGGTCTGCCATGGTTACATACTCTAGTCACTCTTTACCCAGGTCTTTTCTTTGACCTTAATTTCATCCATTGTCAAGCTTTCCAGAATACTCTTAAGAATTTTTTACACAAGCTTTACATGTGAAGAAGATTCGTGTTTGTGAAACTAAACAAAACTGATGAAAACAGGTTCTCTCTATCAAATTCAAACCTGAAACCTTGGAATCCAAGGACTCATCATCAACCAATGCACCCTGCCATAAGGTACCTCGTTGAAAAGTGTGTCATTTCAGGCATACAGTAACATCATGAAATTTTGGTACAAATATAAAATTTGTGAAAATATTTTGCTATTGTGCACTTGACTTACATTAGCATCAATTTTGGAGCCTAGTAGTGTAGTACTTAATTCGTTACAGTTGCTTACGGCATGATCTACTGTCGATGGGAGGTTCTACACAAATGTTAGGGCTTTCCTTGTTGACAAATGTCCAACTCATTATTTTCTCATTAGTTTGATGATAAACAAACCAATGTCTGATATCATTATGTATCCAGGATATAGATTGTTTAGTGTAAGGTAAAGCCCCGCGGTGCATGGGTGTTCCCCAGATAAAAGGCCTCAAATGTATTAAGCAACTGGTGAGAGCAGCTGAGTAACCAAATATAGTGGAGGCGCATATATGTACAGAGAGCATGTTTGGTATCTTGGCTGCTCTTGCCAGTTATTGGACATAACCCATTTTCAAAACAGGTCCATTGTGCATAAGATTTCCTGTGACTACTATTGTTTGTTGTGCTGTGCTGAGCTAATCTTGAGGAAGCAGCATTCGCATGTGTGACAAAGGCAGGGGTTATCAATTGTAACTTGTTCTTGGCTAGCCACTGCTGTGCTGCCACACTACTTGAATCCCCCCCCCAACAAAATCGGTGATGTATGAGATGGTAGCCAAGGTTGACACTGTATTTTGGGAATGTCTTGGGCCCACTCACCCACAGGCTTTACCGATTGTCAAAGGCACAGGACAAACCTTATCATGAATAGCAACATCATGAGGTGTAAGAAGGTGTAGGAGGAGGGTTATGGTTTTGTCTCCTCCTTAAAAGTGAGAAAAATTTCCTTTAAAACAGAGAATCAATTGTATCAATTGTTAACATTTGTTGCTAGGAGTACTTTTTTCAGACTATATTAAAGAAGAGGAGATTTGGAGTGAACTATTATTTAATGTGCAGGGGGAACTTGAGGTCATAGGGCTAAGGTCTGCGGGGAGCTTCTGAGGAAAGATCCCCCACATGAGTAGTAAGCAAGTGTTTTATGAACTTTGTTGTGAAATAAATTGTTTTGTCAGAGGGGTCAAGAACTTGCAATGTTTATTTCCACAATTTTGTGTGATAGCCAAAGTGGAAGATGTAGCCAAATTTGGCTACAAGTTCAATATGAAAATAGAAATGTAAGAAAGATCATTTTACATTTTTGGCTACTTACTTGAATCATGCACAGATATCTGCTGTTAAAAAAAAATTGGTGTAATCACGGCCATTGAAAATCTCAAAAAGGGTATGCTTGGAGAGGTACCAGTAGAGAGAGCAGTTCACCCTATCTCTATTGGGCAGAGAGAGAGTATTATCATTTACGAACACAGCAGTCTGCAAAGACAGCTAAACTTTTGTGTGTGTTTTTTTGTGTGTAAGTGAAGGTAAGAGGGAATGTCTTTAGATAAGAATTTGGCATCTCTCCAGTGCCTAGCCTAATCAGCTATGATCTGCAATCTGATCAGCGTCAGGATTTTCCATTTGTCTTTCTGTCTCGATAGGTGGGAAAGTCTCTAGCAAATGTCACAGGACTGGAGCCTTTTATGAACTGTTGAACACGTAACCCACCCCTCATCTTACGAACTTTGTAGGTCTGAATGCACAGCCCTGCACTTCATTGTTGGAATGCCCCCTAACCTGTGGGCTTCAAAATTAGAACACACCAGCAGCTCAACATGATCACAAACTAAGAATATTTGTAAATGACAAGGCATAGCATGATAGGGGCAGGGTTCTTACACCTGCAATGAAGAGTGGGAGGGATCATATAATCCCATGACCAAACCTTAGATTCACATTAAAAACTTAACTTAAGAACCCAATTGTAGTTGAGAACCGAGTTGAACCCAAACTACCTATCCAGGGGATTTGTTTGAGAGATCCGACTAGGGATTGCATTGGCGTTCAGAGTTGCTCTTCCTTTTTTTTGTCATTTGCTGTCATGCCTCAAAGGCCAGCATTGCCTTTCTCATGTCATGTCTTTGAGATTAGAACGAAATGTGACAAAACAAATGTCATTTATTTCAAGACATGTAAGTTTCATTTTGTTATTGTCTTGCTATAATTTTGGGGACAGTTTGTACCATGAATAAAAAATAAATTGAAGGACTCAATTTGAATAACATCAGCACTTTTAAGATTATAATCCTAAACCCAAACCACACCAAGAATTGTATCTTTTTCAAATTACTTTTATACCATAGCTGCCATGTTTCAGAAAAACAAAAATAATCATGTCCAAACACTATTTTCAAAATGTCATTTTATGATCGGTCCTTATATATTAATTTCTTTTCTTTTTTTTTTCTTTTTTTCTTTCTTTCTTTCTTTCTTTTTGGGGGCTGAAAAGTTTCTCACTGTTGCAAAAAATTTGAAAATTTGAATCACAAATTCAATGCTTTTTTCAAAAAAGTAGCTAATCATTGAAAAAAATTTGGAAAATTTCACCAAACCTGGTTCACAGGAAAGCATACTACAAAAACTATAACCAATGCTTATTTTGTAAGGTTTTGAGCGGTAATACCCACTTGAAAATCCATGTACAACCCTAAACCCTAAATCCATAAAACACCCTGCAGAAATTGAACCAAAACCTTGTATATAATTCTAAACCCTAAATGATCCACAAAAGTCCATTGTCGTGTGCTAATTTTGTGCCATTGAGAGAGAAATCGGTCAATGTGCAAGTATGCTGGCAAATTCAATAGAGCTGAAGAGATGGGTATGGAGATTCATTCATGGTCTATAGGTGATGAGAGGATAATTGTAGGGTGGAGTTGGGTAAGAGTAAGGCCACAGTTGATCTGGGTGGTAGTAGTAGATACTCATGGGTGGAAGAGCTGGTGCATAGTACTGGACAAATTGGTCCTTTGTCGTTGTGGTGCTTTCGGCACTGCTGGTTCCGGAGTCATCATCTGGATCTTTGTTCTTAGTTTCCTCCTTGGTTACAAACTTGGCTCCTTTGAAGATTTTTTTCACCTTCTTCAATACAACAGAGCGATCCTCCACTTTCCCCACAACCACAATTTTGGACTTATCCTTGTCCACTTGAATGTCTGTGATGCCTGCACAAACAAACAAAATAACTGTTAAGAGTCAAGATCAATTGGGTATTTTAGAGTACTCAGTATTTAAGCGTATGCATACTGGTAGACATATAAAGCTCTTAATTGGAGTATTTCTAGTGTACACATTAGTTAAGGTAAACTCCTTTTCTTCTTTCTTGTGAAATTTAATGAATAAAAAAAGGGTCAAAAACATATACTTACCTGCAACTTTGTAATACAGTTCTTCCTTGACTTTTTGGATGCAACTGGGGCAGCAAATCTTGGCCTTCAGTTCAAGCTTCTGCAACAAACAACAAAAACAACAACAACAACAACATGCAGTGCATTGAGCTCATGCACAAATTATTATTAAACCCAAGATCAACTCTTACACACACATAATATGTATATATAATCAGGACATTTAGTTGCTTACAAGATTTTCATTTTTCGGGGGAATTTACATAAGTAACCAAGTCCAACAAGCAGCTGCAATTATATAGTAAAATTGTGCACATGATCAGCTTTGGGTGCATTACTATACTATTGTACCTACATCTGATGTTCAACACTAATTAAAAATTCTAAGGAGTGCATAATTAAGTCCACCTGCTCTTTTTCTTTCTTTGGTGCTTCTTTGTCTTTCTCTGGCTTTACAGGAACGAGCTTCCAGTACGTCAAAGCCTCAATGGGTATCACTCTTGCCCCATAATCAAATCCAAAGCTGAACACCTGCACAACATGCACTTATATATATATATATTAGTGCCCCACTAGATCTGGAGTCAGTACTGTTGACATTCTTCATATAAGCCACGAACTTGTAGCAAATCATGTACTCAAAATTGTGAAGTGAAATTATTCAATTTCCGCAAGTTTTTTCCAAGTTAGTGTTTACCTCGCTATTCTCCATGGCTTCCTGCAGCTGCAACCTCCGAAACCCAACAAAGATCTTGGATCAATCCGCGATCTTCAAGCAGAATTACACTAATGCACGAGGCTAGTTAGCTTACACACAAATTTCTTATGCAATCCGGAATTTAACTACTTTCAAGTGCTTCTGATCCAAAGCCGTCCCGCTCACTCCTCAAAAAGTACCCCGGGAATGAACTCTAGTAGTTCTTCCAGTACTTGAGACAAGTGTCTAGAATCAAAGCTGAAAGTAACAACAATTTAGAACTGATCATATGCTGTTAGACTCTGGCGCGGAGTAAATATTTTGCTGGTACTATTATAGCTAATCTAGATCAACAAGAAAACTGTAATAGTCGATCGATGGGTTGCTGCCGCAGAAGATGCTGATCTATTCACAGAAAAAAGTTGAAACATGCAGATGCTAGATATAATATTATGATCAGCGAGAATTGTACTGGACATAATGATGAGCTAGCGGAAGAGAAAGGCGCAATCACAGGAGATGATGATGAATGGTGGTGCTCCTCCTAGTTCTATTACAACTGATGAAAAGTCTAGCTGCAGATATGGAGCCGGAAAGTAGTGAGGATTATATAGGGGAATTAGAGACAGGGAGGTGACTTCACTCGATCGGCAGTCTACAATGTAATTGTACTTAGCTCGGAATTTGCAAACAGGTTGCAAGGACACACGGTTAGCTATGTTTTTTCTGTTTTAATGGGGAAAAGAAGAAAAAAAAACAGAGATCTTGTGAGTGGTGGCCATGAATTTACGGGCCGACGCAACAGAGTTTTACGCGTCCAGACAGGCACAAGGGGAAGAAAGCGCGAAGTCGAAGACGAAGAGGAAGGTGCGAGAATTCGGAGATGCTCGAGGGTCCCGCTAGCGAGGGCGGTTTTTTTGCTTGAGGCAAACGTCGAGACGACGTTGGGGGTCTTCTCTTTCAACGCATTGCTGGACAAGACTTTCGTGCACCCTTTTGTCCAAAGGGTCCACACTGAACCAATACCAGTGATTTTTTTAATTATTTTAGTTTATTTTATTTTCTGTTTTTGCCTATGCTGAATAGTAGTGTGTTTTTCCAACAAATATATGGGAAAAAAAAATTTGTGTCCAACAATTTTTTTTTTTAAAATGGGGATTTTTTTGGAGAGTTAATTGTAGCCTCGAGTGCTCGAGCCCCAACGCAAAGTACAAAAGTTCTTTTTTATTATTCAAATGGTGGAAGGTTTTTGCATGTGATTGGTGGAAAGGTGATTAAAAATTGATGGACGAATCTTCTATCTATCGTGCAAAGAGGAGGGGGCTTTCAAATACAAAGAAAGAAACCTTCAGAATTTTTTACAATGTAATATAATATCCTAAGTTGAAAAAAAGTGTGGAATATTGAGGCACGAGGTTGAAAAAATGGTGTATATGGCAAGCTCTTAAGTTGATAGAAAAATTTGTATGGTAATGCCCATAGTGTGGATAAGCATAAACTTGGGGGAAACAAACATGTGGTGCAAGAGAAGATTAATAAAAACAACATCACTATTATTTTATTGGAGCTTAGACTAAGGTGAATCACTTTTCATGTTGTAACAATAGTTTTTTGTGAAGTGAGCATAAATGCAATGGGGTAATTTGTGTTTTACATGTCAAAAAGTTTTTTTTATAAAAATTTAATTTAAAACTATTAACTTGAGTATGGTGGATATGGCATAGGTGGTTTTTATGCATAAGTCATAAAATTAAAATATTTATTAACTCTTAAAATGAAAGTCATGGACTATCACCCTAGATAACAAGTTTCATATATGACATTCAAAATGGTTTAATAAATTCATATTATGATTATTTATAGAAACTCAATTTTCATTAATAATATATGAATAAATCAAGTTTAAACCATTTTGGAGCATGTTAATTGTAGGTTTTTTTAATGGATTTTTTTAATATATAATTTTTTAAAATAGGATTTGTTTGCAAGAATTCATATTATTATGAAAAAAATATTCATTTTATGTTGGGTTTGTGCACACATGTATAAAAGAATTATCTCTAGATATGGTTAAAACTCAATTTTTTAAAATTGCTTGGAACTAATGAATTGTTCTTGTTTAATTATTTAATCCTTTCATTACAAGAAAAAATGATTTTTATGACTAAGACATTTTGGAGTAAAGTCCAACTTTAATCATGTAGTCTTATAAGAACACTAATCGATGTCATTGATTTGACTATGGCCATATAAATGACTAAATGACTATGATTATGACTACATAATTAGTAGTCATTTTGGTATACATGGCTTACATTGCTTAGATAACCTAAACATTATATTACTTCAATACAACATAGTATTATTTAAGTAATCATATATAGCCTAGATATATTAAGCATAATGTACATATAGCCTAAAAAATGTACATAGCTCATATGTAATGCCAAACCTATCCTTAGGTGGTACCACTAAGAATCAATTGAAAGAATTGTTAAGGAACCAAAAATGGCCAAGTCATTTTCCTGGGCCCTTTACTTTAAATTTTTTCATAATTATTAAAAAAAATCTCATTTTTAAAAATTTCATGTAATAACATATGGCTTGAAATTGATTTTTAAAATTTTAAAAATTAAATTTTTTAAAAATTTGCATTCCTAATTAAAATGGCCCCTTAAAAAATTGATAGCTTTAACTTTGAAAATTCATAACTTAATTATACTTCCTCAATTAATTTCCTAATAAAAACCTAAAAATAAAATGATTTCAAAATTATTTTAGAAAAAACATTACCAAAAAAATTTTCAAATCATGTTTCAAATTTTTGTTCCTAACTAAAAAGTTCAAGGAAAGGAACCAACATTATGTTCCTAAAACGTTTTTAAATGCAATGATTAAAAAATTAAAAATACATAATATTTTTATTATTATTGAAATTTTAAAATCTATAAAACCTAATAAATGTACTCACTAAAAAAATTATGAAAATATTTATTTAAGTGTTTCCTATGATTTTTCAAAGTTTGATGAGTCTAGGAAAATCAAGGTGTGATGTTTTTAGTGGTACCACCCAAAGATGGGCTTGCCCATAGCCTAAATATAACTTATGTATAATTTTACATACCCTACTTAAAATGTTATGTCATAGCCTTTGTAGCCTAATTATAGCCTATGTAACCTAGAGGTATATTCTATATAATGCAAACATAGTTTATGTTTAGCCTACATAGCCTTGGTATAAGTATACATAGTTGTACATATAACTTTCATATATAGCCCTACATAATCGAAGTATAGTCCTATGTATAGCTTATATAGCCTAGGTATAACCATACATAACCCACATAGCCTACCAATAGCCATACATAATTGTACATAATTTAGTTATAGCCTTATATAGCTTACGTATAACCTTAAGTATAGCCTTACGTATAAGCTAACCATAACCTACATTTTGCCTAAGTCTAACCCTACGTCACCTAAGTATTACCATAAAAAACTTACATGTAGCCTTCATATAGTCTTAAATAGATATTTAACTAATTTTGAACTTAACTTGTTTGGTGGTTGAAAACCATTGAATTTTCATACAATTGACACAAAATTTCTTTTCATTTCCATTTTTTTAAAACTTAATAGTCACAAATGGAATGCTAATGAACAAAATTTGACAAAAATTAACAACGACATTGTCTTACAATATTTCATCAAAACACGGCCTATTAGCAAGGACATTGTGTTTTTTTTTAAATGGTACCTAAATCATCAAATTATAAAACTTGGAGCATCTACTAGCCACCATATGCTAAATTTATGATATATATATAATATTATTTTCTTAAACATATTGAAATGTTTAACTTTAAAATTCAATTAAATAAATAAAAAATGGTACCTAATTTCATGAAATTATAACACTTGGAGTATCTATTGGCCACCAAATGCTAATATTATAATGACTTTCTACAAAGAGATTGAAACATCTAACTAGTTTTTTATTATTATTATTACTATTATTAAACTTTCATTTTTAATAATATTGTAACAATATATGTAGTCATTACTAATTAAACTAGGATTGGGTGGCCATTAATTAAATGTTACTATTACATAAATGTATTCAAAGCTATTAAAAATCATCTATTAACTTAATAGTAACATAATTTCAACAATAGATTCTACATTGAGCTCACATAACAATTTTTTTGAAAAACCAATTATTTTAATCATCATGAAACATTTAATTTGGTTACATATAGTTAATTTCATTTGCCACATCAATGTTTGATCTAGCCCGATTAGCATGCACATCATTAATCATTAATATGTTGTTCATGGTTGTATTTTTCCTAGCAAGAAATGAAAACACAATAGAATCAATGTTCACCCATTGCATTGGGTCCACTAAGTTGCATTTCCATTTTCCCTCCCAACAATCTCAATATAATTTTACATCATTGTGTGCTCCTTTCTTGAAAGGCACCCACCACTAAACATGCACCATTTGATAATGCTCATCAATCACATCTTTGACCACATCATTATGTGCTATTCCCATCAATACTGGATACACTTCAATTTCAAATGGACGTGCAAGAATAAAACCCTTTTCATGTAAATCCTAAAAAGAAGTGTAAGTTGTTATGTTCAAGGATGACTTCATGTTTTTAGGCCACAATACAAAGGGATAACTAAATCTTCCATATCATGAAGGATAGGAATAGATGGAATAGAAAACCTCACATGATTAACTTTCCAATTACTAGTTGCCAAAAGCCCTCGAATAATACGGGACTTTGTTGAAGAATTGGTTTTGACAAGCATTCTAAAATACACTCTTGATATTCAATGTATGGATGGCTTCATGACTCTTGCATACATCTCATCTCTCAAAATATTGAGTTTCCAAAACTCTAAGTACTTGAAGATTCCACTATTAATGAATTTCTCTTTCTCTACTAACTTTGAAACATCATTCCCCAAATAGGATAGAAAGGAACAAGTATTGGAATTCCACCAGGAAATTTGGGGCAACCTTGATCATCAAACTTCCACAATCAAATTGTAGGGCCATCTTTGGGGCTCCATATTGAATCTATTGGAAACACCTTGTACTTCACCACTAGCCACCCAAAAGAATCCACAAAAAATATGTGTGTCCAACCAATACCTCAAGTCCATCTTTCAAATATCCTTGAACCCAAGATTTGAAATTTGGGATTTTTTGAATTAGTTGGGGAATGAATGGCCATTCTTGCAAAACCATAAACGATTTCATCAAATTTGTTAACACAGTTATTTTGCTTTCTCAATTTCTTTGACAAGTAGCCAAAATTTCCATCAATCTCTTCATGTGTATGACCAATGACAAGAAATCCCAACTAGACCTCTTCAAAGACCTCTTTCACTATTAATAATGACAAAAAACAAGCAAGTGTTAATTTTTATTATCCTTCACACAATTATCCATTTGAAGCAATAACTTCTTAGGCAATGGTTTTGTACCAACCACTTGTTCAGGTGCCTTCAAGGTCTTCAAACACTATGAACTCCCTTGCATTAGCTGCTCAAAGAATTCATTTTGTAGTTCATGATCAGACAACCTTTGTGATTCATAAATAGGGTCCTTCTCCAAAGTTCATAATAGATGCAAAAGAAATCCAATTGTGAAATTAAGGTCATCGGGCCACAATTCATTTGAATATTAAATAAATGCCTCATCACCATGCTCATGAACAATCATTTTAGTCAATGTTATTGGCAATTGACCGAGCTCAGAAACCATATTGTTTTTCACTTACAACCTTAATAATGTAGTTTTTGAATGATCCATCTTATTGTGAATGATGTAAAAAAATTCCTCCTTTGATTAACTGGACTCTATTTTCCACTTGTTGTAAAAACATATGCATGACTTTTGATGCTTATTATGACTTTTCAATTTCAATGCATGCTCCTTTCCACTAGCATTTTTTTTTCCAACTTTGGATATCAAGTCTTTCAAAGACTCACATACAATGCATTTTGCAAAGGTTGAACCTCTTTTTCACACATCAATATTGACATGATCCTTTCCAATAACATTTTTTTTCAACTAGCTCATAACAAATTGAAATACCTCATCAATATTTAATTCCTTGCTAATCTGCAATATCATAGAAGAAAAAAAAAGAGTTTAGACCAAAAAAATCTACAAAATTATTTTTGCATTAATAACAAACAAACAAAATAATACAACACAAATAATTTTACAAACATAACAAGTATACAAAATTTTCCCCCACCTCATTTTTCCTTTTTCGAATATTTTCCAAGTATCAAGAATTAGAAGGTGAACATCTTATCTACCATTCCCAATTCCCTTCATTTGGTGTGGCATTACATCAACACATTTATTAATCAATGATTAAACATTGTTTGTAGTTTGCCTAATTGCAACTTGTGGCTTTTTCACTCCGGCATTTCCATATGGCCTTTGCCTTGTCCCACATTTGTTATCTTGTTTATACAATAGGTATGTAGACTATGAAATCCCAATAATCTTGTACCATATGTGCTACTTCATAAATTTCAACATCCTATATTGTAAATAACCTTCGTTTCTTTACTCCAATTTTCTAGTGCAATCTTCTAAGAATACCCAAAATATACATTCTTCAATCTGCAAATGACAAGTTCCAAAACCTTTGTCACAAAATTGATGTTTTCTCACAAAGGAAATACTAACAATAATTGAAAGAACAACAATAATTTGAACTTATACTACAAATTGATTCATTGTTTAAAAATTATTCAATCTTTGAAAGGAAAGCTTCATCTTTTGATTCCTTTTGTTTTCTTTTCAAAAATGTATAATTTTTTTTCTTCACACCTACAACTCCTTTTTCATCCTCTTCCAACACATGATGTTCATCATATGCAATAAATAATGACAATAAAAAATGACCATCAAGAATTGTTTGCAACAAAGGCCACCTCCATATTAACATTATTTGTGATCTATCATTTGGATAGTTCAACATTGTGACCCCAACATTAGTTTCACCAAGATTGTTGTCCAAAACAAGCTTCCTTAGGTCACATACAATGATCCTCCCTTCAGCAATCATCTCTCCAACATGATTCACCAACCCACACTTTCTCCCATGCGATTCCATTTTTTTCATACAAGGAACATAATTCATTCTTTCATGTATATCTTCTTCACCTCTTCCACTTCTTGATGGACCACCCTCCTCCATACCGTAAAAAATTTTAGCATTTTCCTTTGGACTAACCTCATAAACCCCTTCAATGGGCACTACATTTGTACATCTTTCCTCCCCTTGTAACCTCGTGTGATCTTTCACTACAAACACTAATTGCCAATGAGCATCCAACCGTGACACATCCTTCATTGGCCAAAAGCAATCTAATCCCACATAATCTCCAACAAATTTTCCACAAGGATTTTGAAACATTAATATCAAATTCTAAAACCATTGGAAAATAAATTCCACAACCACGACAATGTAATTATCAGGTTCACTAAAACCATGCACAATAGTCAAATCAACTCATTTGCATCTCCCACAACCAACATAAATCCTTCGCCTATCACTTATTGAATATCAAAAATCAATTGGATCTTTGACCTTCAAAAGTGTAATCCCCATCCTTACAACATTCACATCTCATGGTAACATGAAACAAAACAATTTGTTTAGCTTAAAAATTCTAACAACCTTCACTATCTTCCAACCAAAAAACATCATGGACACCAAAAAAAATTAATGCTTGTTAAAAATTATTTTAGAACTATAATTCTTAGAAAGGATGGACAATCGAGTGGCCACCCAATTCTTACTTCCTACCAACATAATGGTAGTAGAACCAAGTGGCCATCCAATTTTCCCATCCTACCCCCAAGAGGAACGGAGAATTGGGTGGCCAATTGATTATTTCATCCTCGCATGAACATGCATAGATAATCGAACAAATTATTTATTTCTTACATCCCAACGTGGACAAGGACCAACAATTGAACGACCACCCAATTTTCCCATCCCACCACAAACAAGGACCAAGAATCAAATGGCCACCCAATTCTCCTGTCTCACCATGGACAAGGACTAGGAATCAAACGACCACCCAATTTTCACGTCCCATAACAAATAGGGATCGAGAATCAAATGGCTACACAATTCTCCCATCTCGACATGGATAGGGATCGAAAATTGTGTAACCACCTGATTTTCACTACAAAAAACATTGAAAGATGAAGATACAATTAAATGATCACCCGATATGCACTTCACCCCAAACAAAATGAAAGAGAATTAGGCAACCACCCAAATTTCACCCACTCAAACGGCATGAAAGAAAATCAAATGACTGCCCAATTTTTAGTCCAACCCTGAACAAAGTGAAAGAAAATCTGGCAGCCACCTGATTCTCACTTCACCCCTACACAAAGTGGGAGAAAATCCATTAGCCACCCAATTTTCATTTCCCCCACAAACAGAGTGAAAGAGAATCTAGCAATCGCCCAATTCTCATTCCCCCCACTTACTAAAGCAAATTATAAATTAGATTAGTTAGAAGAAGATTAATTAAATTAATTCATATTAACAATAATTAAACTAGTTTAGACCCATTGAAACTTAGTTAATAGGAAATTTTAAGCTACACTATGTTTGAACTTCTAGGTTAATTAAGTTGTAAAGTAATGTACAAAATTGAAAAATGAAAAGAGTTTTATTAAAAATTATACTCACTAAAATGAAACGTATTCTAAAGCTTTATATGAGGTGTTTCTTGAAAAGATGTTAATCCTTCTTGTAGCATGAAGATCTATGGGGATCACATTGAAGAGATGATTGTCGCATGGAAAAAGAACAAATTGAAGTTGTTGTAGTTGAGTTTGTCATTCTGAAGTCTTTTAGAAATCCAATGCCAAACTTACTTAACTACTACAAGTATCATTCACAAGATGATATGCATGAAACTTTAAAAATGAATGCAACTAAGAAAAAATGTAAAGGATCAACAAGGAAATTGTAAACCCTATGTTAAAAGGGTAAATTGATTACATTATTTTGGATGAACAAGGTATTAAGGATAGGGACTGATCATTGGTGTCACAACTTTACTTTGAAGGAGTGTGAGGATGAAACTCACACTCCCAAAATTGGGACTTGGGAGTCGTTCGAGACTCCCTAAACTTCAGGCTTCGATTGTAGGGGTCAAAACACCTTGCATTGAAATGTTTCTTATATCAATGGAAAGCTATCAAAATTTAGATGTCAAAAATGGGCTCGCATGGGCCATTTGGACATTGTAGCACAAGTTATGGCAAAAAGAAGGGCCGGGAGTCAAACTGGCAATTTGACTTTCGACCACTAAAAGTTGGGAATCGACTTGACCCCGGTGCGTGTAGGGGAAGTGCAATATACCGTTGGAAAGCCCTCAAGAGAGCTATAAGGTTGCTCTAGACCTCATCCCAATCAGAAATCTGAGCAAAGAGTTATGACCTTGCAAAGTCTTGGGAGTCCAAACTGGGACAATTTCAACACTCCTCCTTGGGAGTCCCGAGACAAAAAGCCATTTGGATGCAGATGTTGCGGAGAGGCATAGAGTATATTATATGGGGGAAAGTGGTGACTTCCCCCGAGTCCAGGCCATGGTGAGTCATGTGAGTTTAGAGTTGCCCATGGCTTGTCCTAGCACCAAGGGTGCTCCAAAAAGTGAACTAACCAACTTGTTGGTTGGTTTGATGCAAATTCGAATAAGTAAGTAAAACTTGTCACTCTTCCTAGTCCCATCCCGGAGCTTCAGCATGCCCCTCTACCCCTTCTAATGCTGAAAGCTGAGAGTGTGCCCCGAGTTCCTCACAATTTCGTTGTTGAGTAACTTAAACCAAATTTGGGTCTAACTAGGAACTTGAGAGCGTGTCACTTGGTATCAGAGCTCCGGTAGAGCTCAATTTACTTCTTGGGAGTTTTGGATGGCACCCAAGAAGAACAATAAGCAAACATAAGAGACCATGTTAGAAGAACCCATTAAAGACGGAATAGTCCTGCCGGAATCAATTGAGGAAGAGGAACCAAGAACTCGGGAGGACGAAGATGAACCTAAAAGTGAAGAAGAGCAACGAAGTTTGGTCCTATTCACCCAGGAATAATTGGAAGTCCTCCTCAAAATGAATAGGCCCGAATTCAGTGAGTTGGTTGTAGCCCTCAAAAGAGGATCATCCAAGAATGCGGGATTCCAACCGGCCAAACCCGGGAACTTCGATGGTGCCCACGACCGAAACGTTGTGGATGCTTGGCTTGCATAAATGGACAATTATTTACATGTCGCCAAGGTTGGACAACATTTGGCCGTGGAGCTTGCCTAATCCTATTTGAAAGGCTATGTTGCCACATGGTGGAAGACAATGAAACAAAAGGAAGGGAAGAACCATGGTTACATTTGGGAATTTTTTAAGGAACATGTTGAAGCCCAATTTGTTCCAAGGAATTCCGACTACATCTCCAGGTGTAAACTCTACGACCTTGTGAATGCCACAAATGACAACTTGCGACAATATGTGAGGGCTTATTCCGAACTCATGCTTGAGATCCGGCACATGCATGAGTTGGATCACGTGTGCCAATTTGTGATGGGGCTTCCAACTTGGGCCAAGCGTAAGCTTGAAGAAAATTGGCCCTCTTCACTATCTAAAGCAATCATGAAAGTGGAAGGCTTCTTGGATGTGGGACAGGGTGAAAAATTCGGGCTCAAAAAGGACAACAAGTTCCTTCACAAGAAGCCAAACCATGAGGGTGAATGGAACCGAGGACAAGGAAGCCTAAGAAAAGAAAAACCTAAACACTTCCAAAGCTTGGGGATTAAGCCCAAAGGAGATTTTATGAAGAAAGGGGCTCCTTTCAAAGGGAGCCAACCCAAGGGAGATGTTGGTGGGAAGCCTAAAGGAGCATGCTTCAATTGTAACGAAGTGGGGCATTACTCCAAAGATTATTTCAAGTCCAAAGCGGGGAATGGAGGTTCTAAGGTAATTGCCCTCAATGCCAACCTAGCCCAAGCTGAATGCAATCAACTTATCTTCTTGAAGGGGAAGGTTACTAAGCGGGATGTGTTATGTCTTTTGGACACAGGGGCTTCTCACAATTTCATAACTCGAAAAAGTGCTGAAAGGATGGAACTCCAATTAGAGGAGCTCAAGGCACCCATTGAGGTGCACTTCGCGGATGGGGTTCCCCATCCCACTATGTCACAAGCAAAGGAAGTGCCTTTCACTAGTAGAAAATGGCCATTTTACAACTGGTCCATGCGACTAAGTTTTAGTTGCAAGCGACATTTGCAACTAAAATCTTAATAGTCACGTTGGACAAGTCGCATAGGACACTAGTCGCAAACGACAACGAATTTGGATGAAGGAAAAAGTCAACAAAATACGCCTTCATCCTTTGACTTGTCATATACGTATTGTCGTTTACAACTAAGATGCGACTTTTTTGGTGAACAATGGGAACAATTTATGTGTTGCCACGTGTCCCAACTTTTAATAATTAATTAATTTTTATTCTTTTGAAATAATCCAAGATGTTTAATTTTTATGTTTAGAT
>Ga0116231_10002136_pt1 | contig 41325 bp, 36 predicted proteins | sample S1TSphgellanicum_2_FD_89695 | JGI IMG/M metagenome (GOLD analysis project Ga0116231, IMG submission 89695) | Host-associated microbial communities from peat moss isolated from Minnesota, USA - S1T2_Fd - Sphagnum magellanicum MG | ecosystem: Host-associated > Plants > Peat moss > Unclassified... | reverse complement strand
TTGGACTAACCACTTGGAGTGGTTCATGGAGGGTCCGTGTGAGTGAGTCAAGCTTGTCCACTCTTCCTAGTCATTCCCGGGGCTTCTAGCACGCCCCTCTCACCCCTTTCTAGTGCTAGAAGTTGGGATCGTGCCCCAAGTTCCAACCGCTTCCGCATCGCCGCATACTTGGACCCTCAAGTGGGTCCACAAGGAACTTGGGAGCGCGACATAAGAAGTTGTCTATTTGTTGATATTGTTGAGAGCAAAAAATGAATCCCATTTTATGTTTATTGAATAAACTATAATAACAAAAAATAAATGAATAGAAACTTGGAACTTTTTTCTTTTTTTATTTGTATATCATGATTCATTTAATATTCAATTCTTCATCAACAAGTTTGTTACACAATCCCATGATTATTTTCCTCCCCATTCAACTTTCCTTTTTCCAAAAAAAGATTTGTTGTTGAAGATGCAAGAAGGACGATGAGATGGATGGATGATTATTACCATAGTTTATTTCTATGTTCAACAAATAAAAATTTGCAAGTAGCAAATATAACAAAACACTCAAATCCATCAATTCTCCTCAAGGAATGCAAAAACGAAAACAAAAAATCAAAAAACTCTTTAGAATGAGTCTACATGGAATGAAACAAAAATTACAAGAATAACAAATAATGTGAAAAAACTTTTGTGGGAAATGGAAATTAATTTTTGAAGTTGGAAAATATCATGTCAAACACATGTATCTTCTTTAGAAGTACAAAAACACCTCTGTCTCTTTCTCACTTATCTATTTGTATGTTTAGAGTTGTTGTTGTATTCACAAAAAATGCAACAACTACCCCCAAACAAACAAACATAGTTATTTTATTTTATTTTTTGTTATTATTTTCCCCCATAAGTGTACAAAACTTTGTGGAGTTGAATATTTTTGTGGGTAAATAAGTGACTTATAAACATGCATGCGCCCCCTTGATGTAAATGACAACAAAGACCACCAGACCCGACCAACAAAAAAAACACACCAATGGTAAGTAATAATTCATATTCAAGTTTTTTGAAAAATTTACAAAAATTCTTGCAACTATAAATCTACATGGAAATTGATTGAACATTTATAATTAGTACAAACAACCATTGTTCCTACAAACATTCAATGCGAAAATTTGAATTCTACAAATAATTTTACAATTTACAACAATTCTTTATAGAAACTTAAAAACTTGCATCAAGAATCCAGAAAACATACAAAGATCCATACAACTCTTTTATAGCTCTCCAAAATTATATTTTAAAAAATCCTAACCATGAATAAGGGGTGAAAAAAAATGTTCAAAAAATTCTTGTTAAAACCCCAACTCAAAAACACTAAATCATTAATTAGTAAACAAACTACACCTTGTTGATGCCCAACCTATCTTATTGTCCTTTTGAATTAACCCCCAAGCCATTTCCAAAAAAAAAAAACTTTTCTAGGATTGGGTTCAACAAAATTTTGTCCCACCACCAACTTTTACATAAATTATACCTTTTGTTGATACTAATGGTTATTGAACATTTATAATTGATATTTTAATTGAGACACCTCCATGTAGTATCGCACCTCCAAAAGTCTTAACATCATTGGTTCAAATATTCCAAACAAAATAAGTAGGCTAAATAATTCATGCACATGGTATTATAGTAGTAGCATGTGTAATAGCTAGTCATATTTCAATAGGTTTAAATGAATCCAATCTCTAATGATGCATTGTTAATACTATAGTAAGTACTACATAGAAAATAGGTTCATCATGGATAAAAACTTATAATAGTACCCTAATTTCACCTACTAATGCATGCACCATTATCTTGTGTTAAAGCTCCATGATCAATGTTTAATTAATGAATTGATCCATTAGGTCATTTGCAATCATCTACCACAATTCATCTTGAATGAATGGATAGGTTCTTATTCAATGTCCCTCTTGTTAACAAAAAGGTACATTGCTTCAAATTGAGCACCCTGGTTGGTTTTGGAACAGTTTGTGGTTTGAAGTTTCTTGATGTTTTTTATGTAGATACCACTTTAAGCATTTGATGCAAAATCCATGGATCATAAGTTATAACATGTCTTGGAAATTAGTAGTGTACTTTTGCAATAATTAACCCAATCATGAGCAATTCCACATGTTGTATAATGTGATTAAATGTTTCAATCCCACCTATGGTTGTGTGACAAACACCATTGATTGAACATTTGGTTATATTCATGTGTTCAACACTTGAACCTCCAAATCTTGTTCATGTTCCTCATCATCATGTGTTACATACCATCACACATTTTGAGTTCTTTGAAAATAATTTGACAACGCCATTAGTGAACAAGGGTTATGTTTTCATGTTGTGTACTAATTGCATCTTCATCTGGAATCACTTCCCAACTCATAACTACTAAGATTGCTCAAGGTGAGGTTTGATCTATTTGATTATGTAACCACCTATTAACATTCTCTTGTTGTGGTGATTCAAACCCTTGAGGCACAATATTCATTTCTTTGATGTGCATTTCCCCTCTTGACCTTTTCATTTTCAAAAAGATCTTGATGATGTTAATGCATCCGTTGAACATTTCATGATTGTGCATCCCATCATTCTTCCCTTCTTATAAAAGAAACCATGTACCGAACAAGTTTTTCCTCTATTCTTGAAATTACAAGGCTCATATGATGATCACTATTAGAAATGCTTACAACCTTTTTGCTATGAACATTTTCTTGCATCTCAACCTATTCATGTTTCTCCTTATCACCTACTTGATCCAATTGTCTTTGTAAATTCCTAGTCACCATTCTTGACATATTGACACCAAATTTTTATAATCACTTGTTTCAATGTTTTCAAATATGTATCATTACAACATTTCATGTTGTTTCTTAATTGCCTACTAACATCATCCCAACCTACGACTAATTACAACTTTTCATGATCAACACAAAATCAACAAAACATGAATGAACCTACAAGATCCCATATTGAATCTCCCAAATTTGCATCCTAGGGATTGTCAATAAATGGTAAATAATAATTTATGTTTAGGTTGTTTGATAGACTTACAAAAATTCTTGCAACTATAGATTTACATGCAAATTAATTATGCACTTACAATTTGTATGAACATGTATTCTTCCTATTAATATTGACTACAACAATTTGGATTTTATTATTAATTATATAATTACAACAATTCTTCACACAAACCTTCAAAACTTGCATTAAGAATCCAAAAAAATACAAATATCCATACATCTTTCTTCTAATTTTCCAAAATTGTATTCCAAACAATCCTACCCATGAACAAGGGATGAAAGAAAATGTTCAAAAACATTCCCGTTAAAACCCCAATTCAAAAACAATAACTCACTAGTTAATAACTACAATGTTCCTTGTTTATGCCCAACCTATCATTTTATCCTCTTAACAACCAAACGCACAACCACAAAACACAAAATTGAAAACATTGAACTAAAGAGAAAAGAAAAGAAAAAGATGCACACACACATAACAAAGAGGGTCAAGAATAGAAAGACACACAAATTTTAATGGGAGAAAAGAGAAAAAAATTAGGAAATTATTTTGGTCCAAAACTAAGTGCAAACAAATGTTCTTTATGTTTGCCAAAACCAATGAGAAAGAAAAATTGGGGAATTTCATGACAACTAATGAGGATTCCCCCAATTTTTGCATCTTTTCACAACCCAACAAAAGAAAAGGTTTTGCTGAAAGGGCCAAAGTTTCCATTCTCTTGCAAAAATATTTTTCTTTTGGATTCATATTCTTTTACAACATGTTTGTTATGTTTTTGTTGCAAAACTTTGTTGCCACAATCATTTTAACACATCATCATTCTTCTTGTTTCAACTCATCTTTTTACAAAATCAAGCTAAATAAAATAAATGCTACAAACAAAATATTCTTGTAACAATAATTTTTTAAATAAAAAACTCATAATTATTCTTCATCTTGTCTTGAATTTTATTTTAAATATATTTTTTTATGTTGCTAAAATAATAAAATTCTTGCCACAATATTTTTTGTAAGTTGGTTAGTTGCTTCTCACCTTTGTTGAAATTGTCATCATGCATCTTCTTTACAAAATATTTGTTTTAAGGTTGCAAAAATTCTTACTGCAATCAATCCTTTTGTTTGATTGATTACTCATGATATTCTTCACACCTTGAAATTTTTCTTTACAAAATGTTTTTTTTATTGCAAAAGGTCTTTCCACAATCTATATATTTGGCTTGTTATTCATGATTCTTCATATCGTTCTCATTTTTTTTACAATTTTTAAAATTTATATATTAGTTTATTTTGCTGCAAAAATTCTACCTACCATTCTTTTTGCTCGCTAACCATGATCCATCTTGTCCATCATTATAAATATGTTTGTTTGTTTTTTGAATGCATCTTTGGCATGGTGATGCAATGTATGCTTTAAGATACAAGTCCACACCTTGAGAAATCACTCCTTCTATATTTTAAAAAGCATATAAAATAAAAAGATATTTGAATCATTATGAAATAATGATATTATATATATTTTTTGAATATATTTTCATGATGAATTATAAATATTTTTTATATTTAAATAAATTATACTTTTATTTAATTATTTTTATTTTTTCATGTCATTTTTACAAAATGAAGATGATTTCATTATATCATATGTGTTAAGTTCATTATGTGTTTCACTAGATTTTGAGTGAACTTAAACAAATTTATTATGGTGAAAATGACTAGTTCTTTAGTGAATAAGGACCAATTATTATGAATAAGTGAATTCATTAATCAAAATCATGAATAATTAATTCATTAAGTTATTTTTTTAATTCATAGTTAAATTAAGCATTTAGAAACTCAAAATTACACTAGGCTAATAACCTAAGTTAAACTACTTAGGTCACCTAGCCTAAGCTAAGAGTTGATGACCTTGACATAGAAAACATTTCACATTGATGGATAGAAAATCTTTTCTATGTCACATTAAAAGGCCTATGTTTGCCACATCGAACTGATGTGGTGACATGTGAAAAGAAAACACATCACAAAACTATAAACATAAAGCCCTATTCATTAGTCAATAAAACTTCACCCACTACAATCAGTTGAATACCACCTCAAAGGTTTGACCAAAGCCAAAAGCTTAGTGGTATTAAGAATGCAAGTTATGGGTTATGGGATGTAACTAATGGCCACATGGGAACTCAATTGATAGAGCTGAATGAAATTATTAGTTGAATCTTCAAGATCAAAAGAATCTTGAAAATGTTCAAAAACCATGTTTAATAAACCACCTACTAATAAATGGGAGATGTGAAAAAATTGACTTAAAAAAATCCAAAAAGAGATCTCCACATCTATGTTCAGTTGAAAATCTATCAAAAAGTCCAAGTTGAGGGAACCCAAATTTGAAAGATGCAAGGCTTGTAATGTGCAAACAATCTTTGATGACATCGAAATTGGGGCAAGAAGGGTCAAAACCCTAGCAACATGTGCAAATTCCCTGACACACCCAAAGGTTAGGCTTTGTCCTAACTGATGTGGAAGGTGTGTAATAAGAACAAAATTGAGAAAGGTGGAGTTGCCAATGGAACTTGGTCTAAAGACAAATGCAAGCGCATACACCTTAAGAAGATGTTTTACTTAAAGTTCCTCCCAATCCTCGAACAAAAATTGTCAAAAACATACTTTAATCTCCTTTTGTTCAACCACTTCACCTCAAAGGGGAAAAACAAAACATCACTAAGGGACAATAGGAATAAGTGCCAAAAATCACATCAAATAGGTATCGAACAAGTCAATTCAAAGGAAAATGAAAACAACTTGTACCTTTTGACACAAAATAAAAAGGATGCACATATATTAAAAAAATATAAAAAAAAGAAAAAAAAAAGTACCAAGTGGATCTAATGCCAAAATCCAAGCCTATGTGGCCACAAGGGAGAAAGTGCCAAAGAATGACCAAAAAGTTGGGAAAGCTATTTAAAGGTGGAACCTAAAAACCCTAACAATACCTTTGATGATAAGCCATGCCATGCCACAAAAACAAAACACTACAATCAAAACAAGGGACATTGCATTGAACCCCACTTCTACCACAATTATTTGTCTTGGTCTAGTTGAAACAAACCTAAAGCACAAAAAATGAACTCCCATGGAACCCAAATCCTAAAACCTAATCCAAAACTACTATTGGTTTTGTGTAGGGTAAAGATAGAGAACAACCTATAGGCTTGTTCATAACCTAGTGTAGTGGGAACCAAGCAAGGACCCCAATTCCCAGAATACTGAAGGTCCTTTCTTCAAGTAAAGATTTGGTCCACTTTTTTTTTTTTGGTGGCACAAATAGGAAAATAATTCCATTGCAAAATAAGGAGAACAAAGTTGAGCAAACCAAAACCATGCCAACACCTCAACCCCGTCAGCCTACCACCTGATCTTACACTTCATAGGCACTTGGTAAAACCATCTAACCTTGAGATCATTGCAAGCACTAATAGCAAAGTGTGGTGTGGGCACTAGAGCTAATCAAGCTGCTTCAATAGCTCAAATCTGGCCTAAAAAGGAGCTTTGTCAATCTCTGATCTAACTCTAGAGTGTAAGTATGGTTTGGAAGAGAGCGTTTTTAAAGATTATATTAAGGTGGGTTCAACTTGATAATTGCAATGTTGTACATAAACACAATGTATGTATGACTTGCTTTCATTAAGTATCTTGTATGATTATTATTCCCATGAAGTCTACCATAATGTATCAAGTCTTCCCAAATGGTACACCCAAGTTTAGCATCACTCCATCCTCAACATGTTGAAAATTTTGTCATTCATGTCCAACCGGATGGCCTAAAGTACCAGGCCTCTAACTAACATCCAGATGCAAGAGAACTAACCACCTATAGACCTTAAGCAGCTTCTTAGTGAATAGGCATTGCTTCACATCAAAGGCCTTTTTCCTCCCCCTCTCCTTTGTGGTGGGTCTGAGACACTGTGAATGATGGTGAAGGCCCATTCCCAAGCAGCAGCTTTGGCCTTAGGACGGTCCCAAAACCTATGAACCACGGTCTCAGGGGTGGGGATTTGGCCCGCTTTTAAACAATGTGAGTTTTGTTTGAGAAGGAAACAAGGTACTTTTATGAACAAGGTTCCTCACTTTACTTCAAGGAGCCATCCTTTCTTGAAGTAGAATTTTTTTATTGAAGGTGAAGCTCCCTACCTACACCCAAAAAAAATTTAATATTCTACCAACTTTTTGGTTAGAGGAGAAAGGTCTATCTTTCCGGGATTGGAGGTGTCAATCATGAGGCCAGCAAGTGAAGGGGTAGGCTCTAAAAATCTGGGAAGGGTTTAAAGATAAACTCGTCTCCTATGTAAAAAGAAACATGAATTTACTTGTGCCAACAAATTGAAAGCATGCATGCAACAAAAAGCTAGAAAGATAAGGAAGAAAAAGAAGTACCTTCCATAACGATGAAAGGTACTAAGACAAGCTGTACAAAACCTTCTATTAAGGGACTCAGAAGGTCCTATTATGCTAGATTTCACTTGATGGTTGACCTAAATTAACACTAGCAAAACTTGAATGGTTCTTTACAAACCCAAAAAGCAAGCTAATTTTTTTAAGGATCCATCAAAGAGAATTAAGGACCTAAATGCCAAAAAAAGAAGCAAATTCTAGACAGTTGTGTCGTATATCATCATCCAAACAGGATGTTGTTTCTAATGGTGCATTCACACTTGATGTTAAGTCAGTGTTAAAGGAAATCTAGGTGGCATTCTAGGTGGCACCCGATGTTAAATGGGCAATAGCTTAATCTTAAGTGAATGTTAGCTTAACATAAAATGTTGTAAATGGCAGATTTGACCTGATCTAAATAAAAAGCGTGTTAAGAACACATAAGATGCAAAACAAGGTTAGTGAAAAGATTAGCGAGCGAGGAGATTAATGTAACGTAGGTGCTAATGAAATCAGCGATTAGTGAGTAGATAACACCTAAACGACAAAAAGGGGTTAGTGAAGAGATTGGGGAGGAGATTACTGTAAGTTAGGTGCTAAAGAGATCAGAGATTAGTAAGAATGGTAGATTAGTGAGAATGGTTTAGTAAAAAAGAGGAGTCTGTTAGTAAGTAAGACGCATGCGAAGACGAGGAAGGGAGCAGGAAGACGAAGACGAAGGCGAAGAAGAAGAAGAACACGACGACGACGACGACGGAGGGCAGGCGGAGCTCGCTTGCTGCGCTCGATTGTTTCGGCGGATTTTGTGTTCGTTGCTGCTTGCTTTCTTGCGACATGGATGCATCCGGCAGTGGAGAGGACACAGACATGGATGGTGGAGGAGGAGGCGTAGGAACGGAAACTGGAAGCATGGCGCCTCATCACTCAGGAGATTACACGCAGTACAACATCTACGGCAACTTGTTCGAGGTTTCTAGCAAATACTGTCAGCCCATTCGCCCCATCGGCCGTGGCGCATATGGCATTGTCTGGTCAGTTCTCACTCCTCTATACTTTTCTGCACTTTCTGTTTGCCGCAATCAAGTTTTTTGTGTGGCCGCTTGCCGCATGCGTTTTCCTTTCATCCTTTCATGGATTCGTGGCAACAAAAAAACCCTGATTTTTTGGCTTTGTTTTGGTGTCTTGTGCTAGTTCCGGAGCCCTGATTTATAGATAAGATAGTTAGTATGTGAAGATCACCGTTGTTGTTGCGACCGGAATTTTCAATCGTTGAAGTGATTCTGGTCCTGCTGCTGCCGTTGGTTTTGCTGTGCCATCATCTCTCGTGTAGTACCTGATTCCTGCTGCCTCATAGTCTGTCTGTAGAATTCTGTGCGTGGAATTGTAAAATTGCCCATGCTTTCTTTTGTTCCAGCAACACATCTTCTCCATCAGTCTCTCTGGGACTTGCGGTGCCGGACTCTATATGGCCTAGAGCAATGAACATACATGTGCACACATCGTCTACTAGACTTGGTATAACGTACCGATGGTCCTGTTTCTGAAGGTTGTAGTTGTGGAGGATGAGTATCGCACAGAAGCATCATCCGGAAGTTCTCAATTCTCTCGCAACCACTCTTGAAATTCAACATCCTGATGAAGATTTTGAAGATTCCTTCTTCTTGCTCTTTTCAAGGCACTGACTGAATATAGCTTTCAAGTTTCCCAGTGCTCCTGGATTCCAAGACTAGTAACAGCAGCTTTGAAGGCTTCTTGGCCCCTTGTGCTGGACACTTGCTCATTTTGCAGTTGTCCAATTGCATCGAATTTTAAGATTCTCTCTTTTTCACTCTACCACTTTCCTTCCAAAGCTCTTCTCCAGTTCTTAAAGGCCAGAGTATTGGGGCAAAAGTGGGATGGCAAAGGTTTTGAACTAATTATTCCATATCTCTCTCAATGCTTGTTCTATGGTCTTCTGGTCTTGAGACTTAGGGGTACCTACTAGGCTTTTGTCTTAGACCAGTGGCCAGATCAGTGTATATTGTGCATGGGGGCTTCCTGATCTCTGGAGAAGTGTTCTCCTCTTGCAAGGGAATACCAGCTACATAGCTTGCCAATTTGCTGCTTTGGATGAACTCACAAAGGTCTTGTGCCAAAGGGCAGCTGCACCATCTCAGCAGGTGGTGTGTAGCAAGTTCTCATCTTCACTGTCAAAGTGACAAAGGTTGTGAGAGCAGGGTTTCTTTCTCTCCTTCTGGATGGGATCACCTGCAACTGTGCACCTCCATTTATCTGCCCCTCTCTTTCTGCATGTGGCTCAGCTCTTCCAGGCTCTTTCAATTACCAAGTTGGGACTCGTACTCTGAATCTGTTCCATCCTCCAAACAGTTTAGTATTGAAGACCCTGTACAAACAGAGAAGCTTAAACTTGTGTTCCACACCCAGAAGTCCTTTCCCCTCTTTGACCTAGAACTCTCATTTTCTCTCTACCACCTCCACTTGACAGATGGATAGTGGGAGAAAAACAAAGCCATAGGTTTTCTTAAGTAGCAAGCCATTTTTAAATATATTGTTGGATCAGTTGAGTCTGGCGAAGTGTCTAACCATCCAAAAGCACTAAGCTCTTGTAGCGGATTTTCAGCTATAAAAGTTGTCAATCACTGCTTTCTCTGAGGTGATCTGGAAAATGAGCTGGAAAAACAACATGATTCATGACTCTCAACTGGTGCTCTGTTGTTTCTCCTTCTCCAGACAGATAACAGTCATACAGGTTGTCTCTCTATTGTGCATTGTAGGTTAATGAATCTGTTGCACATGCATATATAAAATCCTTGCAGGTAAGGTTGATCCAGAGTTGAACTGGTTTAAGAAGACATCTTTGAGAATTCCTACCCTGACTTTCCAGAACTGAAGGCTGCTGAGTTCTTGAGAAATTATTTCTGACCAAACTTACTCTTTTTGTAGGCTCATTGTAACAAGGTTATTTGATTCTCAACCTTAGAAAGGACCAGAACCTGTACTGAAGACTTCTTGTTTTGTTTGCAGCTCTGCGGTAAACAGGGAGACAGGAGAAGACGTGGCCATCAAGAAAATTGGAAATGCATTTGCTAATAGGATCGATGCAAAGCGAACATTACGAGAAATCAAGATTTTGCGGCACTTGAACCATGAAAATGTATGTACCTTTGCTACACTAGATTTTTGCAATGCAGTGTCAAATGACAGAAAAGAAAGACATACCAACTGTGCCCTTATCAGTTTAAGTGACTTGCAGACCTTTTCACAACTTGGTTTTGGAAAGCTATGTTTGTGCTTTTTCCCCTTCCACCCTGGAATTTCAGATGCTTTGTGATTGCAAGAGATTGACTGCATTTAGGCCATGCTACATCATGCATGGAGAGAGATCCACAATGATGACCACAAGCAATGTTGAGATGTGACTGCTGGAAAAAAATTGGGACTTTCTGCATTGTACTCAGAGTTGCTTCTCTCCGAGCAGGTGATTGGCATAAAGGATGTTATTCGACCTCCTAGGAGAGAAGATTTCAATGATGTCTATATCATATATGAGCTCCTGGACACTGATCTTAACCAGATTATCCGGTCAAACCAGCCTTTGACTGAGAAGCATTGTCAGGTATGCCAGCTGTTTCAAGTTTTTGACAGAAATTGTTCGGTCCTGACCTTTTTTGTACTGCTGGAACTCATTTACTGTTTCGTGATGGCATAGTGGTATAAAATGACAGTATAAAGGCATGGTGTGCATATGCCTGTAGTGTATGATTGTTGTTAGACTTACAAGGATTACTGTTCTTAGGTTCTAGTAGCTCTGATAGGTATGGTCAAGATTGGATGTGTGATGAGTGTGAGCCTCATTCTAATGAGGTCTGCGTGAGTGCAGTACTTTTTGTACCAATTGCTTCGGGGGCTGAAGTATGTTCATTCAGCAAATGTTCTCCACCGGGACTTGAAACCCAGCAACTTGCTTCTCAATGCCAACTGTGACCTAAAAATAGCAGATTTTGGGCTTGCTCGCACCACCTCTGAAATGAATGTGATGACGGAATATGTCGTGACACGATGGTACCGAGCCCCTGAGCTTCTTTTGAATTGTTCAGAGTACACTGCAGCTATTGATATCTGGTCAGTGGGCTGCATATTCATGGAGTTGATTAACCGAAGACCACTCTTTCCTGGCAGAGATTATGTACAGCAGCTTCGTCTCATTACAGAGGTATTAATCCTAAATGCTGTGCCTTCAGGTCAAAGCTAATTTGACTCCACTAAATTACTACATGGGCCTGTTGGTGGTGTTTGCAGAGTGAACTATTTCAGACTTCCATTCATCAAAATCTTGCATAGTATTTACTAATGCAAGAGGTTGAAATTTCTATCTCTTGCTCCCACATGAAAGTTCATATTTTTTATCTTCTACTACACCACTAAATCTTTGTTTATTTGCAACAGTGATGATGCATCTCATGAGGCAGCTTGAGAATTGACTTTTTATACAAGGATGTTTGAGACAGGGTGTATGTTGAGCAGCTAGAAATGGGGAAATTGCATCTGTAATGACATTTGATTGGAGTCAATTGTGATGTTCATTCTAGACAAAAATTTAGAAGCCAGGGTGATCATAGATAATGGAGAGGTTTTGCTATTTTCAATAAATCTCAGAATTTTCTTATGGAAGGAAGTTGTGTGGAATGCCATGTTTTCTACCAGTTATCACTATGTCATTCTGTCCACCACCTTATTATTGGAGACTGATAGAAGAAACCTGCAATCTTTTTTTGGCAGTATTTGATTCTCCTTGATTAAGTGTTAGTGTCAAGAATGTTTTGCCCTTGCTTGGAAACTCAATATCCCCTCTGCAGCTTGCCAGGTCATGCAAGGTGTTGAAGGTCTCATAACATCTTGCACTGAGCATAGCCTTTGGAGGCTGGAAACTGCTCACAAAGGTCATGTTCAGATATCCATTGATGTTAGTCATTTTGACAAATTCTTCATGGTAGAGTCAAGTTCAATTGGTAGGTATGAGGAAAAGAGTATTCAATAACTGGTTGTCACTTTCTTGATGGCAGTTGATAGGTTCTCCAGATGATGCTGACCTTTGGTTCTTGCAAAGTGAAAATGCAAGACGCTACATTCACCAGCTTCCCAGGTTTCCTCGCCAACCATTGGGGCAAAAGTTTACAAACCTTCGACCTGCTGCAGCTGACCTTGTCAACAAGATGCTGGTCTTCGATCCAGCCCAGCGCATTACAGGCTAGCACTTCATCTTGCTTCTGTTCTTTGCCTTGTGTCTTTTAGTAGTGCTGATTTGGCCTTTTGTGGTCTTGTTCTTTCCATCTCTTACAGCAGTTCTTCATTGTGATTTCACTATGACTTAACAATAGTTCGAAGCTCTTATGTCTCTATTGTGGTAACTGTCCACTGTCTGTTGAATCCAAAAACCTTGGAAGTGATGTTTTACTTTGATGATATAGGGAGAGAGCAGCACTGTCACTGTCTGCTTTGTCTCAGGCTGTTAAATGTGTGGGCAATATGCAGTTGCTGAAGCATTGAGACATGAATATTTGGCTCAGCTTCATGATATCAACGATGAACCAGTTTGTGAACAGCCATTTGAATTTGACTTTGAGCGGCCTTCATTGACTGAGGAACACATCAAGGACCTTATTTATATGGAATCACTTTCATTCAATCCACTGCCACCTGTGATGACATAGATCCACATGCCCATTCTTCGTTCAGCAAGAGTACAGACCCTAATGCCACACCAAAATGGGTTACTCCATACTTATATGTCAGTTTTCTCTTATGTCTGTTCTCTGTGCTTTCTCAATTAAGCATCACTTAGTTGTCATCCTTTATGGATTCAAGAAACCCATTACAAAGTCAATAATGCTTTTGCTTCAAATTTGCCTTATTTGAAGTCCCTTGACCCTTACACATCAAGACTAAAAACATATAGCTTTTGCACTTTCAGCAATTAGGATTGCAATGGCAATGCACTCTAGCAGGAAGGATGATAGATTTTAGGTGAAATCAAATCATTCAGAACTTGTATTTATGTGCCAGACAGTGACATATACCACATGCTATTAGATATTCTACTTTTCTTTAGCCCAGGGCTGGAGCTATGTTGTATTGGAAGACTTTGCAATGGTACTGGCACATCATGTAAGCCAATTCCAAAACCTTGTACTTATTTATTTAAAGTGATTTGCATCACTCTTTCAGCTTGTCTCCAAAGATCTTAGCAACAACTAATTTAGTGCAGAACATCCAGGAATGTATACAACAGAATCATCTACAAGACTCAGGAAACAAGTTGGCATGTCACCTCTTAGTCTATTTGGAATGTGTTAACCTTAGTTATCTGTGCAGCACTAACAATATAACCTGACAGGGGCAAAGAAGCTTTCAGCAAACATGAAGGCATTTCCTCAGTACACTAGTTAAGTTTTGGCTTGGCAGAGGGGCAACAAGCTTCTCAGTAAAGACTTGATATGTCCCTGTTGAACGTGTGTCCAATTGAATTCTGACATTGAAACAATTTAGTGCACATTTGATCCTTTCTGTTTTCCAATTCCACTGAGCAAACTCAAATTTGATTTGACAGTACAAACCACTCAAAAAACAACTTGCTTGAGATAAATGAAAGTGGGCTTGAATCCTCATGAGATAGAGATAGAAGAACATATGGGTGGAAATGTGTACAGTACAAATAAAACACACATGGAGGCAGGTAGGCAGTATAGTCTCTAGGATATTGTCTCCATGTTTTTTCAAAGACTCTGTTGTAAATAAAGGAACAAGCAAATAAGGTCCACATGAATAGACAGCCCTGCTAGGAAGTTGTTTGCCAAAAGTACTTGTTTGCTTCTGGGATTTCCAGTGCTGCAGAGAGTGATGGCATTCACTTTGCTGCTGCATGGTATTCAATGCTGCCTGGTCCAGCATCTTGTGCAGGACCAACATATCCTCTCAGGTCTCTCACAACCTTGGCCCCACTCATCAATGTTTCATTCTCTTATCTCTAGCTAATCATTTGATCAAATAATGTGTGCTTCACACAAAGAGAAGGCCATTGTTGTCCAGTTGATGTGATGTTCCTCTACTGGATAAGATACATGCAGTACCTGACTCTTATGAATTCTGTTCCATGATGCACAACTGCAGGAACTGAGCTTTGAGGTACATTGTGAGGCAGAATGCACCTCAGTCTCAGAGGTATGAGGTGCATTGTGAGGGAGCAAAATATAGCTCTAACAGAATGCTCCTGGAAGAGAATATCTAGCCTACTCCTACAAAAGGGAGAGAATGTGGAAATTAGAAGTGTGTTCTTCGTTTTTTCCTTGACACTCCTGGAGTCTCACTAACTGACCTTTTCTTAGATCTCTGCACCATTTCTTGTTGTTGTTGCTGCTGCTGCTGCTTCCTCAATGCTTTTCCCGGAACTGAAATGAGATTCTCAAATCGTGGTCTCTTCCACATCCTATTGTGAAGGTATGTACATGAAGCTCCACCAGAGCTTCCCAACAAGTCACTATCTCTGCCTTCATGCAGCTGTTGCACACTGCCCTCTTTGTCAGCTGCTGCTGCTGATGCTCGATTTAGTCTCCTCCACTTTCTCCCTTGGCTAGATTTCTTCAGTCGCACCTTCTTGAAACTCATTCCCTGAGTCATTGTCTCTTGCTCTATAGTTTTGGTGCTCAATGAAGAACCAATGTCTGAATGTGTGTGAACTGAGTTCTCACCATCATTGTTGTCTTCCTCCTCCTCTCTCAGCCTCTTCCATGCTTCTGAAATCATAACACCCATGTCATCTGAGGTGTTCACATCTGAACTTTTGGACCGTGGGATGCGCTTCCATTTTCTGTTTCCACCAGCTTCTTTTTGCATTCTTGCATCTCCAGAATCCAAGACCTGATCCCCTCTTTGTGCATCATCTTGGATGCAGGTCTTCTTCTCCTGTGGCTGCTGCTGATGAAGCTCCTCACTGTCAATTGCTTTCCTCTTCTTGGTATGTGAAGTTACAGAAGATTCATACCTCAACCTTTGAGATTTCCAAACTTCATCTATTATTTGGGGGGAGCTATACTGCATCCAAATCTCTTCTCCCTTCTTCCACTTCTGCTTCTCTTCTGCTGTTGCTGCTGTTTGATCTTTCTCCTCTTTGCATCTCGGAAGATGATCCTCTAAGCCGCTCTCCCCTTTCTGTTGCAAACTCACAGTCATCACCCTGTTTCTTACAAGCCCAGCAGCCGAATCTCCTCCCCTGCTCAAATGGGTTCTCCTTCTGGACGATTCTTGATGTTCTCTCACCACCTCCTCAGTCTCAGGATCCTGCTCTTCAGCGATACCCATCTCCCTGTTGGTCTCCACCCTGTCATTCCACCTTCTTTTCTTCGTCAGCTGCTTGGGGAGAGAGATATCCAGAGTCTTGAGACGTTTGGAAGGCCTCAGAGTCCTTGCATGCTCTACACTATCATTCTTGCTGCCGCTATCTCTCCTCTTCCTGGAACTCCACCCCCCTGCACTTGTTGCAGCAGCCGAAGAGTTTGCTTCCACCATTTTCTCCTTCAGCTTGTGTGTCCCACTATCTGCTTCTCTCTTTCATCCTCAAAACTCTTCGCATCACCCGCATTCTCTTGTATGAAAAACCACGACCTAATAATCACGAACTGTAGGGTTCTTATACCTTTCTTCTTCCTTTTTTCCTTCTGTGACGACTCTAGTACTCTTCCCCCCTTCTCTTAATCCTAACAGTTTGTTCCACGGACAGAGAGACTCATTGCCTCCAATTTGAGTAGACATGATGTGCGATGATCACGAAAAGAGCATGAGATCCGAAGAATTTCTCAACTTCTCATCAGATGCCGAGCAGCACCATGGTGCAAGAGTCTTTCCATCTTCATCTTCTTCCCTCTCTTTCAAACAAGATCCCCGAAAATAGTCCAAAGCAAATGGGTCCCACAGTGCACATGTCTCCCAAATGGGGTTTAGGGTTATTCTGTTGTTGTATAGTGCATTTCCAAGAGAACAGTGGCAGGGGTTTTTTTGAGAATAAGGAAGGCAAACCATGATATTTGTGAGACTCATCCGTTGGTTTAGAAGCTCTAAGGGGTCGAATAATTGTGAGGAACCTGGAACATTTGGAATCCACGGCAGTGAACTGCTGTGCTCTGAGAAGGTCTAGAGATGGAGAGAATAAACGCTCCATTGTGAGAGCCTGGATCAGACACTAATGTTCAGTATCAGGTGCTCATGAAATAGGAATGGGTTTGGCATGTCAACATTGTTCGGGCTGGAGAGCTCTCAGGGCACATCCTGTCCTTTGCACACAAGGGAGCAGCACTTGATAAAACTTTAGGGCGTTCTTGACCTCCGGGAGCTTGTAAAGAGTTCTGGGAATGAAGGAGCTAAAAGTGAGCTTGCACTTTCCAAACATGGTGTCGGTACTACAAGTGAGATAGTTCATTTGTATCTGGGTTGATCAAAATGGCGAACCGTTGGGCGGAACTTGTTGTGATTGCTTTTGTCTTGAGATCGTGATACAGACACCCTCATATGGATTGAAGTGACATCAAGCACCAGAATCAACCTACCTTGTTCAGAATGCAGGATCCACAAAATCAGGCCTTTGTTGAGTCAGTGATCCTCAATGGATAATTCGATTTATCAGCAACTTTAGATGTTGAACATCTACAAAATCGGTTTCAACTTGACTTTGCAGAAGAGGTTTGAGTTGGGATGGTTTGGGTGCTACAGGTTAGAGGGATCTGTGGGTGCTCATACACCAGGAAACCCACACAGGATGAAGTCCTCTGGCAGGTGGTGGGGGCGGGGAGGATTTGAACTTCAGGGAGCTTCAATAAGTGAAAAAAGAGAATTAGAAATGGGGGACCAGTGGAACTTCCTATAATGCCATTCACCATCAAAGGTGAGTAGGATTATCATCATGACTCTGAGACTTCCTGTTCCTGCTGGAAATTGTGAAGAAACTCAGGGTGCAGATTCTTGTACAGACTTTTGCATGAAGTTTGGGTAGATTACCACCTAACTTCTCTACACCCATGGTTGGGAGCTGATGAGGTCAGCTGAGAGTAATGGCAGCTGGGAGTCACTGCCATTGACTGTCAAGGTGATGGTCTGATGCTTTTTGACACTCACAATGCTATATGACCACATTCATTCTTCTTGTGTTTTTGTGGGTTTGGCCAGAACTGATATAACATTACCATCAAAAGATTTATTGTGGAGATTTCTCTCTCTCCAATGTTTATAGCAGTGTTGGTTTGGTATCAACTTTTGAACACACTGGCCTGGTCCTGGTATTCATTCCTTTTTAGAACTTTCATACTGGCACAGTCCCAGTGTTGGTTCCAACACTGAAATTTGTGGCTGGTATGAGGCAGGTCTATACCTGGTATTGAAACTGCTTTTACACTAGTTTGAGCCTTGTATTACATCAAGTTCTTACTAGGTTGGTACTGATATAAGGTAAGGCTGGTCTGCCTCATGTCATACGAGTCCAGTAAGGTCCTTTGATACCTGTTCATAGACCAGACTATACCAGGCATAGCCTGCATACAGACCAACACCAGTTTATAAGATAACCAGCAGAATGTAGACACACGCTAACGTTAGGAGTGTGGCATGCTCAGAAACTGCACACTCTATTGAACTCATGAAAAGAATGCAGCAGTCTGTTGTTTGATATTAGATTGGCACCTAACACTATTGAAACTGACAAAGTCACACACATAAAATCATACACACATGCATGGCTGACATCAAGCTTTGTTTTGATTTCTGTTTTTGTGCTTTAAACTTGGATTCCTATGGTTTGTGAACGAACATTTCTTAAACATGAAAGATTAGACTACAGAGCCACACTTTGAGAACAAACCAACAAACACAAAAAGATTTAAAACCTTGAATTCTGTTTACACGACAGAAAAAAAACACCCTTACAGAATATTAATGTTCTACATAAACACTGTACAGGTTCCCACTAATGTATTTGCAATTAGGGAAAGGTGTTGCAATTACCACACAATATGGGCATTATTGTATTGGGATTATTGTGTTTGTGGGGTATTCTACTTTCCACTTGCTCCTCCTTTCCCTGTCAACAATAATACTGTGTGTACATTGCTCATCAACATGCACACAACTAATTCCTACCTGCAAGTGCACAATTTAAGTACTGTACTGCAGAAGAATTCCTTACCTTGAGATGGACCTTTGACCAGCTTTTAAAACATGATTCTTCTAATCAGCTCTTTTGTGTGATCATTGCCAAGCAGCAATTATGACATGCCTTCCCTTTCAAGCTGTTCTGTTACCTGTGTTGCAAAATGCTCAAATTGTTCATTACACATCAAATTCCTCCCCAAAGCATCCTGTCTTTGGGCCCTAGTTTGAACGCCAAATTCCTCCCCAAAGTCAACCTGTCTTTGGGCCTTAGTTTGAACTTTGAACGTGAAATTCCTCCCCAAAGTCATCCTTTATTTGGGCCTTAGTGCAGCCAGGCAAAACTAAAACTGAGTGTGAAGCTCCTTTGAAAACTAGGTAGTTTTGGTGGGAAAAAGAGTAAAATTTGTGTTTTGTCCCCCTTTTTTTGTACATTTTTCATCCAAGTTTGATATGTATTCCCTGCCTGCCAATTTTGAGCAAAGTCAAGATACTGAAGCCCAGTTGTCCAGGATAAAATGGAGAATTCATCATATGTTGTGAGATCTTCAAAACATTCAGTTAGAAATATCATGCACTGACTCCTACTTAACAGGAATTGGTTTTACATGTGGTACACAACGCAGGAGAAACTGCACCTGAACAATTAGTTCCCTGGAAAGGCAACACAAGTCATAGTTTTCTCTGTGAAGAATTTGGGCCTTAAAAAATCCACTATTTATTTTTAATTGGAAAGAGCATGTTAAATTTCTAAGTTGTGCCTCACACAATTGCACCTCTTTCTATGGTGGAAAAACTCCACGAGATTATTGAAAAAATTCAATTCTACATTATGCATCTTCTCAATAGGATCACAATCTTAATGGACTAATTCTCATATGGAACTATCATACGCGATCAGCTGTTCAGCATGAATGCCCATTCTGTAGACGTACTTAACAATCCTAATTGTTGTTAATGATAAGGAGCAGGCAGCCCAACTTGTTCTCTAGTACATGGCACATAGATTGGCTCAATAGAAATGTGCTGAATTTTTAGGGTTCACCTTTAAAATTTGGCTTACCTTTGGGCTTGACAACAAGTTTCAGTTGTATGTAGCAATTTGTCATCCTCCTAACTTAATGGCTGGCTGCCTGGGTTTTAGTTTAGCTTTTAATGTTAGAGTTTTAAGATGGTTGTGAGTTTGTAATTTGCTGCCATGTTTCTTTCAGAGTCCAAATGCACACACAAACAGACAAAACATTAGCCCCAAAAGCAAAATGACACTTATGTACACATATAAGTCAAGCACAGCACCAAACACTGACAAACAAACAGGCAGACCTCCTCCTCACACTTGACTTCCAGATTTTGAAGGGCAATATCACAACTCTGCCCTTCAAAGTGAAGGCTTTGAACAAGACTTGCCCATATCCGAGAAGAATCATGAAGAAACTTACATTTAGTTACCTATACTTTGGAAGGACCTTTTCAATTGTCCCTTTTGAATTGAAGGATTGATTGAATTAGCGACATTTGGATTACTAAAGTTTTTATCATGAGGAAGATGCATGGGATCACGCATCATACCTCCTTTTGGAAGACAATAAAGTTGTTATCCACGAAAGAAGGGGGATTGAGCACCAAGAATTGTAGTTTTCCTAGAACGGTAGTGAGCCCCTTAAGCCTTATTGGATTAGGCCTTCAAATTTTAATGCTTGGTTTCAGTGTTTCAAAGTTGGACAATTATCAAAAAGCTGGACATACCCCAATAGTGCTCATGCTGATTTTTTTGGTTAATAACTGTGGTTCTCAAAAAAAATCAAAGAATAGGTTTTATGAAAAATATAATGATCTATTTTCTAAAGATCATCAGTTCTTTCATGACAACCATCAGCTCTTTGAGGTTTTTGAAATAACTGGAACTAATGACTCTTTCATTCTGATTTATTTTCAAATATCTAGAAGGGACAATTCTTTTAATGCTTAAATATTTATAAAAGTCAGAACCCGCAGTTATCAGCAAAATCAAATACCCACCCAACACTGATTTCAACTTTCAACCCTCACCAACTGACAGCATCTCATGTCTATGGGAAGAAGAGATAACCGACCATATTGTGCTGCCTATGAATTAGCATGCATGATCTGTGAACAAAGCAAACCCTGACTACCCAAATGAATGTCAGGCTCCAGTCCCTTTGTCATTTCTATTTGGCTTTCTCTTCTCATCAGCTGCCTTGTTGTGGATCTTTATTCTGGTGGCATATATTTGGTCGTATATTATTGCTTTTGTCTTTTTCACCCTTCAAAATATGCTTATACCTAATAAAGTTGTCCGTAAAGTCAGGCGATTGGGGGGCGAGAATGGCCAGTTTGGGCATAATAGGGCATCAAATGCTTAACTGGGAATGAAATTTTACAAAACGAAATAACTGGGACCCAAACTAGTTTTTCCACCAGTTTTGGTGGTAAACTGAGTTTCATCCCCTCTTTCATTTTCCCTGAGCGCCTTCACTGCTGCTACCTGTACAATTACTATAATAACTTTCGAACCTTGTGCATTAAATGCTGAGTTTCAGCATTTCATACTGAGATTTAAGAGAATTTTCTTACTTTCCATGTACCACTCAAAGAGGGGATAGGGGGTGAAAGAGAGGGTGACTTTATGGATAACTTTGATGACCAAGCTAACTGGCAAAGAAAAAGAAAAATGGATCCTCCAAGTTGTTGTCCTAACTCCTAACCCTTAACAAGACTCACACGAGACATACAGGGTTGGTTTACATGAGAGTATCAACTCTAAACCCCTGTTGGAACGTGGTCTTTTATATGAATGGTTTGAACTTTGGCCAGTTATGAATCAGGATGCATATGGGGTTTAAGTACCCTCCTAGGTCAATCCCTATGCCAATAGTAGGGTTTGGGTTTGACCAATCAGAGTGCATATCCACACCAAATTTTCTTTTTTAATCATTTAATCATTTTTTTAAAAAAAATTCCCCCCAATTTTGTGACATTGCTCAAATGGCAATCATCCACAAGAATATTTAGCCAAATTTGACAATATTCAAAATATGAAAGTGGAAAATTCTTAAGCATCCTTTCATGTTGTAGGTAGTTGTGGCAATTTTTGGTGATTTTTTCCCAAATCTTTTTTTTGGGTTTTTTTTTTTCAGAAAACAGGGAATTTCCAACAACGGAATTTTTTTTTTAAAAATACTTTTCACAAAATGACTCACCACAAAAAAATTACTGACACACTAGTTCTTTGTCACCACCAATCCAAGTACCAGTGCCCAATGCCCTATTCGGAACTTTTTGCACTGCAACAACAATAACCTCGAACACATGTAACAAACAAAGAACATATATGCCTTGCAAACCAATGTATATGCCTCTTCATTTGCTATCAGCATGGTGTTGAAAGCAAACCTTCTGCACCATCGCTATGCTAACGAACAAAGTGAAATTTTTTTTCACTCTCCTCTTCTCACCATTAAAATGGGAAAAAAATGCACTTTGGTAAGTTCTAAGATAGTCCACTTAGAAGCCCAAAACTCCAAAAGCAACCAAGTAGCTATAATTAGTTCACAGTCAATAGTCCAAAAAACAACAACATTACTTCAGAAAATAAAGTCCAAAAAGCAAAATGAAAAGTGGAACTTGATTGTGTTTTGATATAATTTCATTTGTGATTGTTAGAGGAAAAAAATGGAGGAAAATTTGTCAAACTCTTTCATTGGTTATCTATTGAAAGGATCTTCTTTTCCTTCTTCTTAAGGGTTCAATATTAGCTTTCTTCAAAGGTTAGGGTTTAATTCTTCTCAAGTTGTGAATTAGAGTTCTCTTTCTCAACCTTTGGGTTTGGGGTTAGGCTTGAATGTAAATGCTAGCTTAAGTCCCCCTAAACTTGGGGTTGGGCTTGAATGTAAATGCTAGCTTAAATCCCCCTAAACTTGGGGTAAGGCTTCAAATTGATAGGAGATTGTGGACTAATAGAAAATTCCAAATGATGATTGATTTGTGGGAAAATAAACATTGAAAGTATCAAAGGTCACCTATGGTTGCAAAGGATTGGAAGGAGCCTGCTAACAAAACAACGCAACATTCCTTAATGAGGTGTCACGCAAGTGGAAATAGTGTTAAAACAAAATCACCAAGATGAAAGAAAAATATTGTGAAAAACATGCAATGCAATAGGTGTTCCTCCTTCCCCTTGGACATGGTATGAAAAATTTCATAACGTTTTTAAAAAAACACCAAAACTAACAGGTGTAGTTGGTGGCATTGATCAAAGTTCTTGTTTACCACATCCTCAAGTGGTAAACTTGGATGATCATCCTAATTTTATTCCAAAAACACAACCACTTGAAATCCCTAAATGTCAAACCCTAGTTTTTGTTGATAGTAATGATCATGTCACACCAAATCACACATATGATTAAACATTTGATATAGTTTCACCTAGGACAAGGACATGTAATTTACTTGGCACTAGAGATAAACCCAATAAAAAACCTACAAGCAAAAAATGAAATTTGTCTAAGGAGTCTCCTTCCATTGCAGAAGCTATCAAAGAATATTCATAGACAACAAAAGAATTAGAGCTTTTAAATATGCAAATGACAAAAAAAATTATGACCCAAATTCTAAAAAGTGAACAAGTTGGGAAAAAATTGTTATTAGAAGATCAATTACAAATGGATGTTCTTTTTGTTGAAGTTTTAAAGCCTAGAGATCCAATAGGGCTTAGTTCTTCTATAGGTGGTAGCATTTGACATCATGTTTCTTGAAAATAATGACCATATCAAGGTCAAGTAATGCCATTGTATGAGTGCATGCATCACTATTTCTGCTTGGTTTTATTTGCAGTTCATTGGCTATGCATGTAAAGGAGAGACTACAAAGGATGTTGTTTTTTCTGGTCCTACATGTTAGAGAATATTCATCTGGTGTTATTATGAAATCTGATTCCATTTTTTTGTGAAACTTCATGTAACAATTTGTATTTTAATTGTTGATGATTTGAAAGTGCTTGTGAACTTTGTATGGGTTCATAGTTTTTGAGAATTTGGTGGAACATTTCCTATTTTAAATTGTTGGTGATTTCATATTTTGGGAACTTCATAGAACTTTTCCTGCTTTAACTGTTGGTGGTCTCAATGTTTTTTTTTTGGGCGGTAACTCTGGCAACAATTAAAATAGCAAAAATGTTCCATGAAATTCTCAAATATTGAAACCACCTGAGGAGCAATGAGCTACCTGATGGTTAGGACAGTGTTGTGCAATTAGGACATCTTTCCATTAGGCTGTTGTGATGAGAGATTCTGTGATCATAGCAACTTTTATTATTTTTTCTACGTATATGTGCTCACAGTCACCTCACAATATTGTGATCAAGCAATTGACTAAATGCAAAAGCTGTGACATCTATTTTCATGAAAACATGTTCCCAAAGTTCCTAACATTAACTAATTACATATTTTCAACAATGTTGCAGCTCGCCAATGAAAAGCACCTTTCCATGCAACAAGAAACAAGGCCTTATATCAGTGGCTTTCCATCAAGACCAGCCCAATGAAAAGACTGGTCCTGGTATCAAAGAACTTACAAGACTAGTCTGACCTGAGGCAGTAAAGATCTCACACCAGCACTGCCTGGTAGGGACTTGAGGTAATACCAGGGCTATATGAGTCTCAAGATCCATGCATATTACCTTTGCTATATGTCAGCTAAAAATCCGCCTTCGACCCTAATACCAGGACCAGGCTGGTAAGAAAGTTATAAAAAAATTCCAAGCATTTGGCTGATATGAACTTGGCTCTTGAGGGGCAGAGTCATTTAAGAGTCATGAGCTGCATGCTGCTTGTTGATCATCTTTCATCATTTTTGCCTTTTGATGCTTTGGTTTGTTAATGACAAGTGAATGAGCAACAGTACCAATACAGGAAGGAGAGAGCAAGGAGGAGGAAGAGGAGGAGAAGAAGAAGAAGAAGAAGAAGAAAAATAAAATGGGAGTGATTTGTTTTTTTTTGGGTTGGGTTTGATGGGGGAAGCAAAGAAAGCATCACTTTGATGGTAACATGAAGTTTGTCTAAGGTTTTGGGAGTTTTTGGAGAAAAGGGTACGATAGGCGGGCGGGCGGGCGGGTGGTGGTAGTATTGTTTATAGCAGCAGCGAGAAATAGAAGAAGAGAGTAGTTGGGATTGGGTACTATTGGGTGTGCTAGGTTGATGGAGGAGGAGGAGGCAAACAGCATGGAGAAACAGAAGAGAGAGACAAGGAGAAGAAGAAGAGAAGGAGATTGTTGGGTCTAGAGAAAGTTTTTGGTCCAGTTCTTGGAGCTTGGTTGACAGATTAGTAACAATACAGTAAGCAGGGTGGAAGGAGCAGCAGCAGGAGGAGGTTTTGTGGGTTCATGTGTTTTTTTGTTTTTCAAGGAATAGGTGCTTGGAGCTTTGTAGTTCGTTTGTTTTGAAAGATGATGGTCTTGGAATCAGCATCAAGACACGAATAGCCTAGTGGTGAAGGTTTGTGGGCAGCTTGAACTGGGTATTTGATGGAGTGGCTAGATTACCAGGTTGTCCCAAGTGTAGGAAAAGAGATGGAGTAGAGCAACTGAGTTGAAGAGGCACTCTCAGTCAAGCTTGGTGGTGGATGCATCATCATCATCATCATCATCATCCTCCTCCTCCTCTGTACAAGATGCACCAAAGAATGGGATTAGGGTCCCAGTACAAACATGGCTGAAGAAGAGGGAAAATGCAGATGGCTAAGAAGGAAGCTGGGTTTAGTACATGGCTACAGAGAGTGCGGCGGACTGGCGAGTTCAGTGACGTTAAGGTTTGTGTGAATGGAGAGGTATTCCACCTTCATATGCTGCCACTTTTGAATGCCAGTGCTTACTTTCGCAACCTGCCCAGCAGCTCAAATGGGTCACCATCTCTCTCTAAGGATGGTTGCACCAGGATCATCAATATCTCTGATTTCCCAGGTATCATCATCATTGTCCGCATTTATTGTCAGGCCATTACAATTTTTGCACTAGAATTCAGATGCCTCCATTCTATTCTTCTGTTTGAGCTTGGAACATCTGGTGGCCCTGTAGTAGTACCTTGTTGATTGCCATGCTTCAGGTGAAGTTTTGAACCCCAAAGCATATTCTTACATTGCTGCATTGTGATGTGAATTTCAGGTGGTGTAGAAGGCTTCTCTGCTATTGCCGATTTCTGTTACCTTGTAAAACCCAACTACACCATACAGAATGTTGCGACCATTCGTGCAGCAGCTGAATTTTTAGGTGTTGTGGATGTTCTGGAAAGCACCAAGAAGTTTCTGTATGCCAACATCTTTGTACAATGGCAAGCCAGTGTGTCATTCCTTCGTCATTATCGTCGACTCGGTTCCCCTGTGGATGAGTATGTGGAGATCAGGTGCATGAAAGTCATTGTGGCAGCATGTGCAAAGGCATTTGGAGAAACAAAACACCTTACAGCTCCTATGTTTCTTGCAAGTAGAACTCCAGGAAATCAGCAGACTTCCCCTTGCCAGACTTCAACAGAGATTCTGGTGCAAATGTCATCTTTACCTGACAGCTATGCCTCAGAGGTCATCAATGCATTGGTAGATGCAGAGGTGAATCTGAATCTCAAGTGCCGACAGGGTAGGAGTGTGCGGAGCTGGTTGAACAGTCTAATTGATGACAATTGCCAAACGGACAGAGCAAGGTGCTGGGTGGTTCTCTGTTTATCCCGCATGCTTATTGCAGGGGCCCCTGAAAATCAGCCATGGATGGAGCTTTCTTCACAGTACTGGTGCACCTTGCTTGAGCATGTGGATCATCTGATGACACTGGTTGATGGAGCCATGAAGGTAGTATCATCACTTTCAGAGCATTCTTCTTCAATGGGGCAGGAAAGGGTTGTCAAGTTACCATGTTGGAATATATTGAAGTGGGATGGTGAGAGAGGAGTGCTAATAAAATGAACTGCTCTTCATGATGTGTAGATGAGACTTTCAGATGTGAAGAAGGTATTGGAACACAGGATTGGGGTGAGCTTGGACGAGCTAGATGATTATTTGCACTGCTACCGATTCGGACCTGAGACACTCATGTCTATGATCAGCTACTATGTGGATGAGGCTGATCCTGACCAGCAATCTCTGGAAGAGGTAGCTGGTGAAGTCGATGGATTCTTGTGGAATTTTGCAGAGACTGGGTCCATAGCTCCAGACATTTTTCTGTCTCTATTCAAGGTAATGAATGCTACAGGTGCATTTTGTATGAGCGGTCATTGGATTCATTTGTGTGAGTGTCAGTTGGGTTCCCTTGACATGTGTCTGCTCTGACATTTCAGTCTGTGTGAAATTTTTGTGATGGCTCTTCCAGGCATTCCCAGCCTCTTGTCGCCAATCACATGACACAACTTATGCTTCAATAGAGAAGCTGTTGGCAAAGAGGACAGATTGCAGTTCAGAGGATAGGCAGCAGCTATGGAGGCTTGTGGATCCTTCAAAACTCAGTCCAGCAGTGAATGAAGCAGCACTGAATAACCCGGGCTTTCTGAGCCAGCCACATATACTGGAAAGTGTGCTGCAGCATCACAGCGAAGAGCTCTCAAACGTAGATGTAAATGATGGCCAAAACCTTCGCCATATAATGCAGAAAGTGATCAATGCAAGCCTCAAATTACTTGAAGAAAACTCTCGGCACTCAAATGAGATAGTTGCTGCAGAACCCATATGCAGACCTGCTAGGAGGCAAACTGCACGACAGCTGTGAGAGCAAGTTGTGACCCATTGTGGAGATCAACAAATGTGCAATCGGACTAAAGGCAACTCATGGGTGCAAGTGAAACTGAGGTCTCAGAAATCTCTGAAATACTTTCCACTGCCACAACTGTAAGTTCACAAGATAGGTTTGTCTAGCCTCCTATTGCGCCCCAATTTCATTTGAGCAGTAGGTCTGTAAAGCAAGCATGACAGTCAAGGAGCCTGTTAGTAAGTATGCCAGGGCTCCCATTGTACCACAACACAAAATCTTCATGTCCATAAGCACAACCATATCAAACTTGCCAACAACTATTTTTCATGTTGCAAATGCTCATATTTCCTTTGTTCACTGGGTCTGGTTTGAACTACTTGCCTCGTATCTAACAACCAATGTCGGGTGTGTACCCACTTTAGCTGGTAAGAACTGTTGGTTCTGATTAGTAAGAACTGAACCTGAACTGGGTCAGATTTTTGGAACCACAACAGGAACCAGAGAACCTGATTTTCTTTTCTTACAGAACTTGAATGGGAACTGGAACTGAGCTTTTTGAAAAAAGAAAAAAGTGCCTAGAATCCGAGGGTTAACTGGAAATTAACCATTGGTTCCGATCCAGGTTAGTACAGGTTAGTAAGAACCAAACTGGAACCTGGTGAGATTTTCAAAACTGGAACCAGACAGAATTTATTCTCTTGAAGAAGAACCAGATCCAGAACTGGATTCCTGGTACCATTTATATGTGGCACCAGAACCAATATAGTTCTAATTTATTTGGAACTGGCCAACACTGGCCATTCATATAGTTCTAATGTAGTTCTCATTTGGAACTGGAATCAGAGGTACTTCATAAAAGTAAAGAACTGGTCAACACTGGTTACAACCAGTGTTGGGTGGTTCTCACATTTTTGCAAGAATTGGTCAGTTCTGGTTCTTACATCAAGTTACGAGAGCTTGATCAATTCTATAATATATATTGGCTGGTGAGAACTGATCAGGGCATCAAGATTCTTAATGTTTTCAAACTCACTTGGTTCTCGCGCAGGGCGGTTCTTGCATATACAATAATGGACAGTTTTCGCATTTGGTTTCCACAATTTTGTTATTAATTTTTCACTAATTATTATTATTTAATAATTAGTTAATTAATAATTAATTACTTCACTAGAGGAGAAAAGCAGCAACACCAGATGAGAAGAACAGTCACAAAATATCTGTTTTTAAAGAAAATAATTTATCATATTTAGAGATGCTTTGAAAGGAGTTCATCATTTTGTGATGAAGTTTTCTGTTTTGGAGGAGCTTTTCACCACAATTGGACAGTTCTGAAAACATTACTGCTAATTAATGCAAGATCTTACTTGGAATGCTCACCACTGATGCTCAATCATTAACACTGAAAATATATATATATATAAGAAGTTGCAAGTAATCATGCATAAAAAAATGTAAAAAATGAAGAGCAAAAGCATCAACTGGCATAGGGTCTTTGACATCCAAATGTAAATTTTATGAGAGAACCTGTTTGGTTCTTCCAATATATATAAGAACCCATTCTCATGGTCGGTTCTCATGAATGTGAGAACCTGAGATTGGTTCTCACTCTGATTCTCACATGTAAAAGTGTCAATCGATTCTCATTTTGAGAATTGAGCTGAGAACCAAGTCCAGAACCAAATGAGCATTTGAGAATTGCCCAACACTGGTTTGAACCCCCTTACCTTTGTACTGGCCACCTGCAGGCATCTAAGTAGTAACTTACCATGGTAGCCACCTCTTATCCTACCTACCTACTGTACTGACCATCTACATGGATCTACTTACCTTATGGACACCTATTATCTATCCTACTGACCTTCAACTGGTACCTTCACCCTCTTGAGTGAGGCCTTTTAGTGGTCATATTTAACCCAGCAAATGTTAGTTGAGGGCAGGATATTTGCCCTGGTTAGATGCAATCTCAAAAAATTCGGTATTTTTTGCCTGGTCCCAGTGTAGGTGCTGGTTCACCCGAGGCTGATAGTTGAGTGTGTCGCTTTGGAGGGAGGGCAACTGCAAAATGTCATGTTGAAAGTGCACATGTTTCTTGAAGCCATAGATGTGCAATTAATGCACTTGTAAGCAAAGACCTCCCACTAAAGAAACATCTCCACTCACATCCCCTACTCTTCACTAGTGGTGAAGAACATTAACCATATAGAGTTAATTATCCTTTGGGTGGGGGAGGGTAACCATAAGCATGATGGGGAGTGCAACCGCTTTTACTAAAAAAATAAAGAAGTGCAAGGTTGAGAAGTGCAAGGTGGGGACATGTTTGAACTAATGTGATGGATCCTAGTGTTAAAAATGTTCACGTGACACCATTGGGAGATGAATTCCTACTCAACGATACATTGTGTGAGGGATCTTTCTTAAGTCTATCTTTCTTAAGAGCTCATCAAGGGGCAAGGGACACCTCTATAGTGGCCTTTCAAGAGTTAATCCAAACATTTTCCTTGGAATAAAAAACCTCAATCCTATTAGAACAACATTGAGTTCAAACAAAGGTCCAAAAGAAACTACACATCATATCAAGCAATTGCCTAAAAGGAGAATCCTACATAATGAACCTCAAGAGAAGACTCTTCCAAATTAGAAAGGAGATTGAGAATTTCACCAAGCAAAAGGTGATCCCAAGTGTTGAAGGAGTTGCTAGGCATTTTTAATCGTCATAATCGTTTGAAAATCCTCTCACACAAAATTAATACATGTGGGTAGACATTTAAATAATGTCATGGGATCTTGACATGAGATTTGCGTAGTTCACAAAATGGGTCCTTCCCCATGTAAGCCAATTAAAATCCAATGGGAAGACCTTTCTTGTCACGACCTTAATTTTGGCCCGTGACCAAAGCTAAGGCATGAGAGGATGTGATTGAAATAGTGTCTTGGAATACAAACACATTCTCACAAATGTGAGAAAGTGCAAGGAATGGGTCATAAGCATTCCCATGTGAAGAACATTTTGGGAGATGTAATCTTGAAAGAATCCTAGTTTTTTGGGACAAAAGTGCAAGTAATAAAAGTGGTGCAAATTGGGTTTCAAATATACGATTGAAATAGTTTTGGAGCATACACATGGAAGTGAGCTTGCATTTTTGTTTGGAGTTGTGAGCTAGGCATTATGGCATAAAAAAAAGTCGGGAATCAAATTAATAATTTGACTCCTAACCATTAAAACATGAGAAATATGGATCAAATGTTTTTTGAATTGAACATGTGATATGGCATTAGAAAGGTCTTTTTAAAAGTTGTTTTTGAGGGCTCCTAAATTAGAATTTGTATGGTCAGAAAATATATTATAGCAAATAAGGTGGTGACTACTTTCTAAGTCTAGGTTGGTTCGCCCTTTGTTTGTTCATGCATCATTTTGGTTCCAATTTGCACTAACCATCTGTTTTTCTAAATTGTGTATGTTGATTTCACCTTGAATTCACGCTTGTGAATTTGTCCTTATCCCATCTTAGAGCTATCAACCCCCATTGATTTCATTTTGAATTCACCCTTGTGAGTTTCTCCTAATCCCATTTCAAAGCTCCCAACCCCCATTTTATGTTGAGAGCTAAAGAATGTACGTTAGGTTATAATTCATTATAAATTTGGGAATGGACATGGTTATTTAAACTTTGATACCACTTGACAAACCTAGGTGTTAAAATGTAAAATCCTACCTTTATTTATTTAAGTAGGCTGGTAAGATAATTTGTTAATTTAAAAATTTGCCAATAGTAGGTTTACCTATCGATAATTTTAAAAATTACCAATAGGAGATTTACCTATTATCTCCACCATTTTTTAAGATGACAATAATTGGTTTAGTTATTTTTATAAGTGATAGTTAAAGAGTTAATTAATTAGCTTTAATTAGTTTTGAAAGGGATTAGTTGGCCAATTAAGTGTCATTAAAGTAGGGCTTATTTTAAGGACTGATTTAAAAGATGTTCATCTAACTTTTAACAATGGATCGTGAGGACTTGGACTTAAAGGGGGTGTGGGAACCCATTTCTTTCTTTCTTTCTATATATATATTTCTCTCTATTTATTCTAATTTATTTTTCTTTCTTATATTATTTTACAATGGGTGAAAGGTTGTTGTATTTAAGCCATGAAGGCAAATAGTGTTAGGGAAAGGGAAGAAATAACCTACTGCCGTGAAAATGGTTATGAAGTAAAAAAGAAAGGATGGTAATAAATAGGAGGTGCCTCTAGAATTTTTTCCTTCTCTTTATTTTATCTTTTGGATTTATTTTTTGTGTGACAAGATATAAACGATAATTTTATTACAAGGTAGAATCACCACCACTTATGTTATTCCCTTTTGTATTTTTTATTCTTTTCTTGTTTTTTATTTCCAATGATGACAATAATATCTTTGATCCTATGAAATAATTATGCTACCAAACATAATTATCATCAATAAATTTTTTTTAAATTCATCTTATGACGATTTTTTTTATTTTTTAATAGTTGTAATATAGTTGCACTAATTAATGTTTTTTTTCTTTATTCTACTACCAGATTCAACATTATTGTTAGGTTGGAAGGTAATTGTTGGGCCCCATGATTGGCCTATTTACACGATGGGTGCATCCTTTGATGTCCATAAGGAGGCTAGCCTAAAGTTCCTTATTTTGGAACAAAGTATGGCAATTCATTTATCATCATCCTCTTGATCAAAACATGCCATATTCTCATTTTATTATCCTCTTCCAAAATTGGGATATGGCTTAGTTTAATGAAAAAGAAAGGGGTAGTTTTGAAAAATCCAATCATCTTTTGTTCTTTTTGAAGCTTTTTAGTAAGAAAAGAAGGGGTCTCAAAGTCATCCTTTGGTTCTTTCAACAATTGAACTTTTGTGAAAGTTTGGATAAACATAAGTTTTTCTAATTTTTTTGTTTCAAAGGGAACCTAAGTAAAGGTGACTAGATAAAATTGTGGTTTTTCATCAATGGTTTCATTTAAGGGGGTAATCAAATTTAACAAAAACAAGTATCTTGAACTAGATTTGTTGTTTTCGACATTTCCTACCCATCAACATTTGTGAATCCTTTAAAAATGTTTTGTTCCCCCTTTTGATAGTAAATTCCATATTCCAACATTCCCTTTAAATATTTTAGTATGTATTTAATTGCATTTAGATGCACTTGTCTTGGATTACCCATATGTTGATTTGATATTCCAACTGCAAACACCAGGTTTAGCTGAATATTAGTGAAATAAATCAGCTTCCCAATTATATGTCTAGATTTGAATAAATCTATTAGATTACACTATTCCTATTTGTCGATCTTAAATCCTTTAGGTAAAGGTGTGACAACAACATTATAATTGTGGAGTCCAAATTCTTTAAGAATTTCTTGGGCATAAGTGTGTTGGCACATAAAAATGCTAATTCTTATATTGATGAATTCCACGTTCAAATATAGCCACAAACTTCCCAGATTGGACATTTCAAAAGTATCTTCAAGATGTGTAATGAGTCATTGAATCTTTGAATCATGGTTTGTTGTAATCAATAAATCATCAACATAGAGGATTAAGATGAGGATCTTATATTCTTCAATGTGATAGCACATGATGTAATCGACCTCATTTCTTTGTAGTCCTTAATGCTGCAGGTATGAATCAATCTTGCTATACCATGCATGCTTGTGGAGCTTGTCGTAAACTATATAATGCCTTTGACAATTTACATATTTTAGTTTCTTCACCATGAATTACAAACCCCTTTGGTTGAGACATGTACACCTCATCACTAAGAGTTTCGTTTAAAAACATAGCTTTTACATCAAGATGATAAACTTTTCAACACTTGTGAGCTATAAGAGTAATAACAATGCAAATGGTACCCCATTTTACAATAGGGGAAAAAGTATCTTGAAAGTCTATCCCCTCCTTTTGCTAAAAACCACATGCCACTAATTATGCTGTGTTTGAAATTAGACCCATAAACAATGGGTTTCAATTTGAAAATCCATTTGATAGAAATTATAGTTTTGCCTAATGGCAAATCTACCAATGTCCATGTCCAATTCTTGGAAATAAAATCTTTTTTTTGACACATAGTGTTGTGCCAATTTAGATTAGTGACAACTTCTACATATGTAGCAAGTTCTAAAGCCATGGGTGATTCTAGAACTTCAAGTTGTAATGCATATTGATGTCGAGCCATAAACTTGTAGAAACAACATTAGTAGATGAATCCTCAATTGTATAAACATAATCTTTCAATCAATAAGGAGTTTTTCGGGTGTGAGCTTGTATAATTGGTTGTTCGATTTCATCTCTTGATCTATCCATTGTAGAAGAGTGAAAAGATGGCATTGATGCACCTTTTGCATCTTTTCTAGAGGAAGCAAAATCTAATTTTTTTATGGAGGAAGCAGAATTTAAACCATTATTAGGTTCTATTAGAACAATGTCATGATCAATGGTTGGTTTTGACTATTGATCAAAACTTGATAATGGCAATATTGGCATTGGATGTCCTTGGTTCATGCATCGTGATGTTGACCTGCTACTTAGTTGTTGGAATTGTTCTGCCTCCAATGGGTTGAAAGTTGAAACATCCTTAGGAATGAAAATAGTTGGAGCTTCTGGATATTATAGCATAAAAGTAGTCTCATCCACCATGACATCGTGAGTTATTATTACCTTGCATTTCTCAGGAATGTAGCATTAGTAACCTTTAATGACTTCATCAAACCTAACGAATTCCTATATGCGCTTTAGCTTGCAACTTGTTCCTTTCTTGCTTAGGTACATGAACAAACATTTTATAACCAAAAATATGTAAGTGATTGAAATTTGGTTTTATTCATGAATAAGCTTCCTCGGGAGTAATACCTAGATTGGATCTTATAGGCAATTTGTTGGAAAGATAAACAAACCTGTTTATAACTTCTGGCCAAAGGAACTCATACACATTGGCTTTTTCCATAAGACCATGAGTCGTTTCAAGAAGTGACATGTTCTTACATTCAACAACTCCATTTTATTGAGGTGTGTGTGCTTGTGTAGGTTGATGTTTGATCCCTTGTTGTTCAAAATATTTGTTGAATTCAATTGATAGGTATTCACCTCCACAATCAATTTTAAGCACCTTGATTTTCCATCTTGCTTCATTCTCCACCATGTGTTTGAACAATTTGAACTTTTGGAATGCATCATCCTTGAGTTTCATAAAATATATCCACACCTTCCTTGTTTTATCATCAATGAAGGTAACGAAATATGGGGATCCTAATAATGATGGAATAGGAAAAGGTCCACAAATATTTGAATGGATTAGTCCTAATGGTTATGTTGTTATGGTTTGACTATGCTGAAATTGCTCTCTATATTGTTTGCCAACTTTGCAACTTGGGCAAACTTTTATGACATTTGAAAGCTTTGGAACACCTACCACCATTTCTTTTTCACTCATGTGATAAAGACCTTGATAATTCATATGTCCAAGTCTTCTATGCCATAATGTAGTTGTTCTTTATGTTTCAATGACATTGACTACAACTTGAGGTGTGAAAAGCTGAAGTCTATACAATACATTTTCTTTATCTCTCATTGTTTTGGTTATTGCACAATTTGATATTTTGTTCACTATGTGATAGTCATTGGCAGTAAATGCAACATGGCCTTGATCAGTTATAAATCCAACCAATAACAAAATTTTCTTTAAACCAAGGACATAAATAACTTTTCTTATGGTCTTTATTTCTCCAATTGGTGTTTGAACATCAATAGTACCTTTGCTAAGTACATAATGTGCATGCTCTCTTGCTAACCATACCTTAAAAATGTTTAGTGTTTCGTCTAAATCACACATTAAGTCTCCAACACCAGTCACATGTTGAAATGCACCAAACTCGATGTACCAACTTGGATCTCCTCTCTCCATGTTGATTGAAACTAATGTTACTTCAAAAAATTATGTAATTGATTTTGGAATTTGTTCCTCTTCCTGGGTTTTTCATCACTCCCTTCTTGTACCATGTTTGCACTTTGAAGTTGCTTCTTCTTTAGTTTGGCATGCTTGTCAATTTCAAGTTTGCGGATGTCAAATTCTTTGTTAGAACATTCATGCATCCAAGTCTTGTCGACTGCAATACTTGTAGGGCCCCCATCACTTGTTGGAGATGTCATTTTCATCATTACCTTTAACAATGTGTTTGGTTCTAATGAAGAAAGCTTTTTCTTCATGTTTGTGGCCATAACATAGAAATTGTCGATTATCTTTGTGAATGAGTTGTTTGACAAGTTCATCAAAAGTTCGATACTCATGTTTTATAGAAACAAATTGAATGAAAGCATCATAGATGTTAAGAAAAACATTGAGAATGGTTTGAATAAGATCATCATTGTCTACTATGACACCTATGGTAGCCAATTAACCCAATATGATTGTGATTTCCTTCAAATAAGATTCCACGCCTAAATGTTGTCCCATACGAAACTAAAGTAAGCTTATTATGGAGATACATTTTTATAATCACATCTTTTATCTCATAGAGATTTTGTAAAAGTTCCCATGCTTCTCATGGATCTTCTACATTTGCAATGATGGAAAAAAGTTCATTTCTCATAGATGTGATAAGGATTGACATAACTTTTTCTTATTTGTTGACTTGATCAATCTCAAGTGGGACTTTAGGCTACCTTGCTACTAAAGTTGGTTGAACAATAATAATTGTAGCTAGAACAATTAATGGACTTGATGCACCATTCCTAAGTGGAAAGAGTTGTTGTCCAATAACATTTAGTGGAACTACCACATCACACACTCATTCTTTTTTGAGATGATGTTTCACTTTGACCTTCCAACTATAGCAGTTGACAAAACCTTTTAGCTTGCTAAATCCTATAAACATATTGTCTAAAAAGTTTGACATTTTTCTTTCAAAAAATAATGTAGTCCAAACCAAATGGATCAATCAAAATTCAATTCACTATTATTCTTTCTTATCACTAATGGAACTATGTTCACATAGACTTGACATCAAACTAAGACTCAGGTGGAGTTGTGTTCACATGGATGAAGATATGATTGCTCGAGATGTTCTCAAATTTTATGATGAAGATTCGTACAAAATCGTATTATTTTTTATCAAAAAAAAATGGGTTTGATTGATGTTATTCAAACAGGTACAGGAAAATTAAATGGGACTCCTATTGCTCTTGGAGTTATGGATTTCCAATTTATGGGAGGTAGTATGGGTTCTATAGTAGGTGAGAAAATTACTCGTCTTGTTGAATATGCTACCAAAAAATCTATGCCGTTAATTATTGTGTGTTCCTCTAGAGGAGCACGTATGCAAGAAGGAACTTTGAGTTTAATGCAAATGGCCAAAATTTCTTCCATTTTACAGATTCATCAGGCTCAGAATAATTTATTATATATAGCTATTCTTACATATCCTACAACAGGCAAAGTTACTGCTAGTTTTGGTATGTTAGGGGATATCACCATTGCCAAACCCAAAGCATATATGGCATTTGTAGGTAAGAGAGTGATCGAACAGACATTACGTCAAAAAATACCTGATGGTTTTCAAGTTGTTGAATCTCTATTCGATCATGGTTTACTTGATTTGATCGTTCCATGTAACCTTCTAAAAGGCGTTTTGAATGAAATATTTGAACTTTATGGTTTAGCCCCCATATCCGTAGGAATGTAACCATTCCTTTTCTGGATAAAATTTTCCCAATATTTTTTTAATACCTTCATTTTTTGTTCAATTTCACTAAGCACAAACTTAGATAAGAAATGAAGGACTTACATATGTGGAGCTACATTCACATTGACTTTGATCAAATCAAAGATTCTTGAGCCTAAAGTTCTGATACCATGTAGAAATCTAGGATTATTAAGGTCACCCAATGAACTATTAAGTTTTAGGTATTTAAATGAAATAGGAGTAAAAAATGAACATTTCAGTTGTACAACATTAGGTGACAAATAGTCACCAAAAATTTATAAAACTAGTAGTTCAAATATACTATAAGTTTCTATTGTGCAAACACTTCAAACTTGGGAAGAAATATACAACTTTTAATTTAAAACATGATGGAACACAACCACACATATAATTCTACATACAAAAGGTATGGCAAGAAAGAATGATTTTACTTTATAAAATATTTTCTTGTACATTCCACATAGGGACAAAGGCTTAAATGCCTCAAAGGGCAAAGTCAAAAACAGTGGAACAAGCGGTTGGGCATATTCACAATCAGTGCCACTTTTTCACCACAAGATTTAAGGACTTTATTTTTGCTATCTTCCAAATACAAAATTTAAATGGAATTAATTTAAGTGAAAAATATTGGATAATTCAAATTATGATAATTTTCATGATGGTGGTGGTTTTTCACATGTGTATGTAATTACACATTTAAAAAAAAACCATAAATGCAAAAAGTGAATACATAAAATTTTATATATAACTTAACATGTTCCTTTGCATGAAAATTTCCTAGACATTTTGTTGGCATATGGGGCAACAAAAATCTAAGTCTAGTGAACAAAAAAATCAACCAAATGGAAAAAAAGGAATCATTTTGCTTGTAGCCCTTTCAGAAAGGATTATGTAGCTTTCAAATTTTTTATATCTTACATTATTTAATCAAATGCATTATATGAACATTTCCAAACATAGATGTATGTATTAATTATCCATGAAAGAAAATTGAAGTCAATGGCATTGTTTAATACATTCCTTTTGATTCCCTTAAGATAAAAATTACAATTAAGACAAGGATTCAAATTGTTTAAAATGGCTCAAAAGGACATCAATATTATATCCAATCTATTATTGGATTTTTTGTTTAGATTAACATGACATCATTTTAGTTATAGTCTGATACCAATCCATTATAATCATGAAATAGTAAATGTAATAATAATCCAAAATAGTCCTTTGTAGTCCTTTTTTCGTTAGACCATCCTTTTGGATATCTTGATTGTGAATATACTTAGTTAGCCTAATCCCCCGAAAAATCAATCCTAAAATTAAACAATCTATACCAAAAGTAAAATCGGTTTTAGTAAAACCCTTTTTGGTAAAGTAATTTTGATTTCGGTTATGGTTTTGATAAACATCCGGTAAAAAACAAGTTTTGGTAAAAAGGTTTCAATATTAATCTACCAGCTTCAACAAGGATGCTATGATAATCCAAAATAAAAAAAAACATAATACAGGACAAGGACTTAAATATAGGATCACAAGAAAGTGACTAAGCAAATCGACAATAAGAAACAAATAAAAAATCAAGTGATGGTGCACTACATGTTTGCATAAGTTAAATGACAGTGATGACCAATAATTACAATGACAATTGGTGATTAACTTCTAATGATGGTGATTATTAGTTCCTATTGCCGAACTTTATTGATTAACTAAAGACTTACTGAAGTGTGTTAATTCTAACACTTGGTATGCATTTGTTAGTAAATGATTATTAGTTCAAATCATAAAGTGTAATTGTCACCTTGTTTAACACAATGCTTGTAAACGTACACTTCCTTGAATTGTTTTTTCATGGCCCTTTCATCTTCCCTCACACTCTTGCAAGCTCATTTCCAAAATTTTGAATAATTTTAAAAAATAAAATGTAATCATCTCTTCCTTTTGATGTTTCCTTTCTTTAGTTGTTTTCTTATGCACATTTTTTTGGGAACAATTGGACACACACAATGGTTATATATCATCATAATACTTTTGGAGTAATCTATGAAAGGATCTTTCATTAAAACCTAACACATGGATGTGCATGGGGCTTCATGCATAATCAAAATATGAGCAATGTGACTATTGTGCACCAATGGGGTCCTAAATGTTAATGAATGTGAGTATGTGGATGTCTCTTTTGTCATTTGGACCCAAACCCTTTCACACAATGCTTCACATTCAAACCTTTTGATTTCAACACAAAAATGATAGACATTTTCAATTCAAGGAATCAATTCACCCAATATTTTTACAATGTGCAAATTTATTATTTTATACATGTAATTGCACCTGACTAAATCTATGCAAATTGACATCCATTCCCTCTTGTTTGGTGTAATTGAATGCATAAATTTGGAGCCTATCATCTAGATAGAACTTGTGCACACCCCCATTTCCCAACTTGTGCACCTAACTCATCATAATCATGTGAACAAACAACTTGTAGTTGTGTGAACAAAGAACTTGCAGTTGCACAAACAAAGAATCCATAACCACGACATGAAAAAAAAAGTCAATTATGTGAAGAAAAAGTTAATTACATAGAAAGTACAACACCACACACAAAAAAGAGCATTGTGTTGCAAGAAGGTTTGTTAACAACAACAAAAACTATAAGGAAAAAAAGTTACATGTTGCAAAAAGGTTTATTAAGAGGAAAAAAATGTGGACTTGAGGTTTTGGGCCATGGTTAACTCATGATGAAAGAAAAAGAAAAAAACATTTCATAGCCCTAAAACACTAGTGTTAATTTTTGCTTATGTTGATTATTGTTCAAATAAACACCCATGACTTAACATTCAACCATACATTTTATGTTTTAGAATTAATAAAATGCAAAATACCTTTGGATATTTAATGTTTGAGAATAAGAGTTATGATGTTCAATTTAAAACAAGGAGCATTTTGGAGCACATACCATTTTTTTCACTTTTGTGCAAGTTTTTATTCAATAATAAAGGTCGAGGGTAACATTAATAAACAATGATATGATTGTTAATTTAAAACTTCATGCACCAAAAACAAACCAAGTGTTTGGGAATGTCTCCTTGGGTGAATAGAAAACAAAAAACATAACATACAAATAAAGAAACTAGCATGTGCTACAATAAATCACATAAAAAAAACAACTCCGTTAAAATAGTAAGGACAACTTTGGATACCATTGGATCAAAAACCAAGTAAATCCATTAAAAACTTTCGCATAAAAATTCATATATGGCATTTTCCCACCAAAAGTCATGAAGCAACAAGGTAGGGTGTCACAACCCTAGCTTTGGGCTCGCGACCAAGGCTAATGGGTTGCAAGGTTGCGCGCCAAAAGGAAGGAAGCCCGGGAGTCAAGGCAAAAACATTACAAGGGTGCGGGCCAAGAGGATTCCGGGGAGTCACATCACATACTCCCGGGAGTGTAAGAAAGTGTGAGGGAGTGTTCACTCCCTCACACTCACACTCCCAAGGCAACTCCCACTTTGGGAGAGGAGTCCCGGTGGACTCCAAAAACTTCAGAGAGCGATTGCAGGGGTCAAACCTCAATGTCTTGTGGCGTTCTTTATATCATTAGAAAGCTCTTAGAGCGTAGATGTCCAAAATGGGCTCGCATTGCTCATTTGAACATCTAAAACACAAGTTATGCCCAAAAGAAGGGCCGGGAGTCGAACTGTCAGTTTAACTCCCGACCACAAAAAGTCGGGAATCGACCCGATTTACTTAGCTACAGGGAGCGTGCCACATATCATTGGAAAGCTCAACGAGAGCTACAACTTTGCTTCAGACCGCATTACAATCCAAGGTCCGCTCGCAAAGTTATGGGGCTCCAAAGTCGCGGGAGTCCCATTTGGCGCAATTTCGGGACTCCCACTCGGGAGTCCCGGGAAAAATAGCCATTTGGATGTAGCCTCCGTGGAGAGCTGCAAAGTATACTATAAGGGGGAAGGTGGTGGCTTCCCCCAAGTCCGGGCTGTGGTGAGTCTTATGTGTTCGTGTTGCCCGTGGTTCGTCCTAGCACCAAGGGTGCTCCAACTATGCACTAACCACTTTGTGTGGGTTGTGTGCAAGCCCGTGTGAGTGAGTGAAGCTTGTCAACTCTTCCTAATCCCATCCCGGAGCTCCAACACGCCCCTCTACCCCTCAAAGTGTTGT
>Ga0116231_10002135_pt1 | contig 41333 bp, 30 predicted proteins | sample S1TSphgellanicum_2_FD_89695 | JGI IMG/M metagenome (GOLD analysis project Ga0116231, IMG submission 89695) | Host-associated microbial communities from peat moss isolated from Minnesota, USA - S1T2_Fd - Sphagnum magellanicum MG | ecosystem: Host-associated > Plants > Peat moss > Unclassified... | reverse complement strand
GAGGGAAGTAGGTAGGAGGGGGGGGAGTAGGTAGGAGGGGAAAATTTTGGGGCAGAGAAGGGGGCTGAAAAATCCCTGGGCAAGGCAAGAGGATGTGTTTTTGGTTCATCCCCAAAACGGCTTGAATGGCCTCATCCTGAACTGGTGCATTGGTGGCTGTTGTTTCATTCTAGCCCCATCTGAAGGCCTCTTGACAAATATTTGAATTGCCAAGTGTATTGTAGAAGCGATCATCATGTGGACTCTTCAACCCAACAAGTGTAGTCAACATTGACAAAGTTGCAAAGATGATCTCGAATATTGTTCTGTGAAATCAACACACAAAACATTAAGAACGGTTTCAGTTCCCCACTCCTTTAGAGATGAATGACCCCTCAAAAGCTTGAATCAGAAAAGAAAAACCCCAAACCCTAAAAGGAAAAAAAGAAAAAGAAAAAGAAACCCTTCAACTGCCAAAGGAAACAATCAGAGATTTGGGAGCATACATATAGGGTATGAAATGCTCACATTCAAAAGGAGATGAGACTACCTAGCTAGCAAGATCTCTGAAGTCTATGTCCTGGGAAAAAAATTCAAAGCTCGTAGTGTGTTTCTTGACCCTGATACCGATCGATTATAAGCTTTTTTTTTGTGTGCTCATTACATATTGCAATGACAATTGCTCGCTGCTTTATCACATATGCATGCACTTCAGCAAAACTGTTGAGGTTTGTTGCAACAAAAGTCTGGGTGACAAAATACATCATTGGGTTTCTTGGAACCATGGCCAAACAATATGGGGGAAAAAATGAGGTGCTATTGGGAACGTCTTAGGGAACATTTTGGGAACCTGATGGAACATATTGGGAACAGACTAAACCCCAACCCCCATGACGAGCATTGAAGGATTGTGGCACAATAATTCTCTTTGTGGCCGTATGAATCCTAAACTTTAATTTGTGCTTTCGGTTTCTAAATAAGTTGTGATTTGTGACAAACATTTGTTTAGGGCTTTAGGATGCATTGTGCATTGTTTGTTCTACATTTTGTGTTTCCAAAGAAGGTCAAGGTTTGAAGTTCTTAGGGAACTCCTTCATTTCCAATAAAGTTCTCAACAACACAACATGTGATATGAGCTTACAAGCAAGTTGCCCTTCTATTCTTTTTATGTTGCGATATTAGTCCTCTTGTTGAATTAGATTTGTGGGAAAGTTAAAATCATTCAAGTTTAGGTGTTTAGTGTTTAGGTTGTGGTGTGAGTTTCTAGTTTTTAGGAGTTGTGATGGATTTCAACTATGGCAGATCATACTTTAATCAGATATTTGTTGCATTGCCTATAACTACTATAAATGGCTAGAATACCAATGGTGAGAGCATTAGTGTTTTTGTAGGAACACCGTATATGTTGGATGTTAGTGAGCAAAAACGTAATCAAGCACTAAAGGCACTAGTTGCCTTGCTTGGAAAGGAAGTAAAAGAGTGTGGTTTGCCTATTACCGGTGACTTCTTCAAAGACCAACAAGCACAAATTAAGTTCTACAAACTTCTATAATCGCACCTCCCTCAATTGGGTTTTTTTTTGTGTGAACAATGGAACTCCTATAGAACTTATCAACACCTAGGTCTTACACAACTTTCAACTTAAAAAATGGAGGCTCAATTTCTTATGGTGAACTTGCACTTCTTTATCCCCACCTACATACTCACTTCCACAATGACTAATAACCTCTATGAATTGGCAACTGACCAACAAGTCAACACAAACACATTTAATAAGAATTACCTATGTGGTACCATTCTTCTAACAATTTGTATACAAAATCTTGAAACACATGTAGAGTGACTATGATCCAATAAAAGGAACGCATTAAGAGAAGCAAATCAAACATTACCATGCAAGAAGAGTACAAGGGAAAACAAACTTGCATTCAAGGATTTGAACCCAATTGTTAACTTGGGTTCAAAAATTAGTCTTGCACCAAAAAATAGTCATGCGCATACCTTCATGTCAGATGGGTTGTATTCAACTCAATTAAAATGTTTTTCCTGCACCTTTGGAACATGCATTCAATCTAAAGAATTCTTAGGCAGGAATCTGCTAATAGCAGGACATTTTTGTACCTTCTGAAGCATTTCTAGCTAAATGCTGAGTTTGACTGCAATTTGATAATGTTATGCATAATTGGTCTAATGCGAACAAATTCACATTATGCAAGACAACATAAAGTTTTCAGCAAATGGAATACAAGGCAGGAGTTGTGAGATGTTCAATTTTTTCTTGGTGCTCAATGCATGATATCATTTTCAAGCGATCTGATGTGTTTGTGGGGATTAGCCTTGGAGACAAGGTTGTGGAATTTGGAAGCATAGAGGACAGCCAAAGAGTGTTCACTAGATGGTGCCCTTGTGCAGTGCAGTCTCTTGGAACATTGTGATGCTGAGGCATATGGAAGAAGGAGAAGGGCAGAAGGCATTGACATTACTTCAACAAATGCAATGGGGTGCACCCTGTCAGTTTCACAGGTATTCTGAACTTGTGTGCAATCGTGATGACACTTGAAGACAGCAGTTCTATCAGGAACAGATTGATCAATCTTATTTCCAAGTACAATGTTATTGTGTGGGATAGCCTTTTCTGACATGACATGCACAAAATTTGTGGGACCATGGAAGAGCTTGGAGAATGTTCAGCAAGATGGGCAAATGTGCTGTGGTCTCCTGGACTGCAATGATATCATGACTTGTGGAATGTCGACAAGTACAGAATGCATTGGAGCTTTTTGGACAAACACAACACAAAGCAAAGGTATGTATCTAGACACTGTCACTTGAAACACTCTGACATTAATCCTGTGAAATGCAGGCAAAGTGCAGGAAGCAGTGGAGTTATTTCAATAAATCCACTTCAAAATTGTCAAAAATATTGTGTCAGTTTCATGGGGATCCTGGATGCATTTGCCATGGTTATGACATTTTGAGAGGCCAGGCATGCACATGAACAAATCATTCAATGCTGTTGTGAATCCAATGTCCTTGTGGGGAATAGCCTTGGTGATCCTCATGAAAGATGTGAGATCATTGAAAGGGTGGGAGGCTGAATTGGTTTGGATCCCTAGTCCAGTGCTAGGAACGTCACCTACACAAGGAGAGGCTGAAATTGCCATCACTGTGGACATCTGCTTGCAGAGTGTTCAACAAAGTGCTCACTATCTCCTGGAATGCTGTGGTTTTGGGGCATGGGAAATATACGGCAAGGGCCAAATGCATGGGGATTATTTCAACAAAGGGAAGTTTGCAAGTCAAACTCTTTAGTCACTCTTGGAAATAGTGAATCCATGTGCAAGCGCATAGTGGCAATTGGAGAAGGCAGATGCACTCATGAGTAGAATCTAGATCATACGAAAGTTGGTTGCAATTCTAATGAGTCTTTTGCAGGGGGAAAGTCTCATTTACATGAGGGATGCTTCAAGAGTACTCACAAGAATGCATGCATTCTTATGTTCAAAATTGCTTGGAGCTTGTTTATCATGTCAAGCCTTTTCAACACTGCAGAGGTCCTGAATTCAACACTGAGTACCTGGAATTGGGTTGGAAAGTAGACAAATTCTATGTGAATGTCCTGACTGAGCTTGTTAGATAGATGGATGCACAACTTCGCCCAGATCTTCATGATCTGAACAAAAATGGACTCCATTAGTCGAGATGAAGAGGCCATGGGAAACACATAGAGTTATTGGTAAAGTCACCCTGTCTTTGAGCCCTGGTTTGACTCCCTAAACTCCTAGTTTTCATCCCCAATTCAAGTGTATTGATGAAGTAAGTAAAATGGGGTGTACTGTTTCATGAATCAATACAGAAAAAATTGCAGGATCTTGTTCTGACAAGGCTTGATTTAATGAAGAATACGAGCAGCGGTCGAGAGTGAGGTAAGGTCACCCTGTCTTTGGAACCCTAGTTTGACCCTCTAAACCCTGTTTTCATCCCCAATTATAGTTTTTATCGATAGAGCGAGCCAAATTGGGGGTGCCATCTCACGAAACTGAGTATCAATGCAGAAGATTTGCAGGATCTTATTCTGATAAGGCTTGATTTAATGAAGAATATGAGCACCAGTCTAGAGTGAGGTAAGGACTCTCTGTCTTTGGGCCCTAGTTTGATCCTCTGAACCCTGTTTTCATCCCCAATTCAAGTGTTTATGGATAAAGTGAGCGGAATTGGGCACCATTTCATGAAACTGAGTATCAATGCAGAAGATTTGCAGGATCTTAATCTGACAAGTGTGGATATGACGAAGAATTTTGAGCACCAGTCAAGATCAAGGTAGTAAGTAATAGGGCAAATCCAAAACTGGGGGTGAAATTCCCCTGAGGATCAAATTTAGGTGAGTAGAATAGTTTGGTCCCCTGCGTTTCTTTACTGTTTTCATCCTAAGTTCTCATTTCATCCCCAGTTTCTTTCAACGAACGGAACTGGGGCACAGGAACCAGCAGCCCCCAGTTACTTGACCATACATCCATCCAAAATTTACGTGAGTAGAATAGTTTGGTCCCCTGTGTTTCTGTGTGGGTCACTATTTTCATCCTGACTTCCCATTTCATCCCCAGTTTATTTCAACAAAACTTGACCCAGGAACCAAGAGCAACAGTTACTTGACCCACCATCCATCCATCCATCCATCCATCTTCAGAGAGTTGAGGAGCAATTTGCGGCAAAACTGTCGACCCAACAAACAGCAAAAGGATCTTAAAGAAACACTCTAGTGTTGTTTGCCCGTTACCCGAAATACCTAACCTTTTTATTATTATTATTATTATTATTATTATTCTGATGATTTGTTGTCTACTACTATAACGATCCCATACCCACCTCTTCCTCGTGGGTGGGACGGAACCGTAAATACAGCTACGGTTCCGTAGCACGCTCCGTGCATGCACCCCTTTCCGTCCGTCCCGGATATGGTCATGTCAGACCAGCTGCATTAACATCCAAGGATGGTTTCTGCCTTTGTTTCGGCAATGGGCATGAAAGAACATGTGACTTTCTCATGCACCCTCTCTCTTCTCACTCTCTCTCTCTCTCTCCATCATCGTCATCATCAGCAGCATCCGATCTGATCGATTGATGATCATGATGTGCCTGCGCCTGCGCCTGACTGACCATCACAGCGTCACTGCAAGTTTCCATTGTGATAAGCCTCTAGCCTATATAGGTACTGTGTGTGTGCTGCTTGTCTGTCAGGTTTAGGTTTAGGGTTTGTTGGTAGGTTTATGGTTAGTTGGTAGGTAGGTTTTTAGGGTCTAGGCTGGTCCACATGGAATGGTGAGCGGTGTTTGTTTTTTTTAGGATTAATTTAAAAAAAATAAATAAATGCCAAGGTGGTTCCCAAGAGTGTAAGAGCAAGAGAAAAATTGGTAGCCATTTTTATTTTTTGAATTGAAATTAAAATGATGACACATGTCAAAACTTATTTTTAAATGAAATCAATCTTTAGTTTAAATAATGACAAAGTATTATGCCTAAATTATTTACTCATAAATATTGAAGTAGTAAGGAAAATAATTAGGTGACCTAGAGGAATAAGAAGGGGAAAAATGAGGCAATGAGTGAGTCGGTGCAACCACTTTTTTGGCTCCTCCTTCGACTCACAAGCTGAAATTAAAGTGACTTGATGCTTTCTTGCAAATGAAAAATTATGCTTTCAAAGGTTGCATATAAAAACACCATAAACGTTTTTCAGTGGGTATCTTATTTTTAAGGAACCTATGATCTTGGATGTTATATATTTTACAAATGTGATAGAACCTTTGGGTAAGAGGGGCTTTTTTGTTTTTTCTTTTTTTTTGGAAAAATGTCAAAACTTGCGAAGAAATGTAATATTACGTTCCCCAACCAAGGCCATTATAAATATAAGGTTTATGACTTTCCAAAAAGGATACGATTCCAAATGCGGTTTGGTTTTAAGATTATAACATATTCAATAAGAATGATTTTACATTTCGTGATTCGACACTTCAATGAGCTTAAGTTGTTTAAATCTTATATTGATACAATGATCAATGAATCATTATTCTTGTTATACAAGAAGTTGTGAGTCACCTCATTTTCACTTAATTGTTTTGAAAAAATAAATAAATTTATGTTTGATATTTTCAAACTTAATTTATAATTCACTAAAACAACCAACAACAATAATGTGTCTCATAACATAAGTGATGAAACAAGTGAGAATAAGTTTTGCACCTTGGTTGAAAGTGGCACAAATACTCTAAATACCAATTATGAACTTTAACACACACAACCCTAAAACCTAATGCTCATACCTGTCTATAACACTCAGACTGATAAAATATCTTTTTTGGGGTTTAGGCAAGTGAGTTGAGATAGGAAGGTCACCTTCTTGATTAGGGCCTTTGGGGGGAGAACCCCTTTTGAGGGACCCTGTAAACCTTGATCATAAGGGCCCCCCCCCCCTCAAAAGGGATGCTTCCAAGGGCCTTCTCCCAAACAATAAATAATTGCACCCCGCCTTCGCGCCATGCCGAGAAAGCAAGCAGCAAATTCGTGGTACGGAGGAAACGGGTACGGTACGGCTGTAAAGGAAGCTTCCGGTGGCACGTGGTTGGATGAGAGTAGGAAGGTAGGCCGGACCTATCCGCAAGGTGGGTAAAAGATAGGGATACCCTACCAACAAATTCCCCTTCCCATTTCCACCTGCTCCAGCTAGTATGTACACACACAAAAGGGCAAAGGTCAAAACAAAGAAACTCCTGACTAGTTACTGCAGTTGTTTTAATTGTTTGTTACTCATGACTGACTGACTGACACGCTGGGACGCTTTGATGATCGACAATGAAATTTCTGTAACATGCTAAAGGGGGGGGTGCATGCCATGCAGGTTTTGTAGTTTCAAAAGTGTGGCGATTTTTCCAAATATTCTTGCGATTTTTTTTGAGTTTACAATTAAAAAAAACAAAAATTTCCAAAGTTTTCCCATTTTTTTTCATTTTTTGAATTTAAAAATAAAAAGAAAATCTCCAAAAATTTCCAATTTTTTTTTTCACTGAATGGTGAAGATTCATAATTTTTTTAAAAAAAATTCACTTCTTGGGATGCTCATTGTGGAGGCAAGTGTTAGAACATTTGAAAGAAAACATCATCAGTGCCTATGGGGCTCTTATCTTATTTCATGTAGGGTGGTAACTCCCATGGAGCGAGGAGTTCCCAAAATAAACCACCCCCAAGGTGGGGAAATTACCACCGAGGGAGTTACATGACATAATGCTTGGCCGGCCAACCGATGAAGTTGCCCAATGAAGTGTCAACAAATTGCCCAATGAAGTGTCAACAAAGAGATGGAACGCCTGATGAAATGATGATGATGACTTCATGAAATGCCCAATGAAAAATCGAAACTCCCTCCAATCTGTTAGGAGGGAGATTTCACTTTGTAAACCCGGCTCTTCCTAGTGTTAAAAAAAATAGCCAACAAGGGCTTTTACGTGTTCCCACAATGGCCTTTTCTCCGGGAGGTTGGTTGGTGTGGCTGCAAAATGAAGACTTTGAATGTTGTTGGTCTACCCCTTGAATATATAGAAGGTTGTGTAACTCTTGAGCGACAACAAATAGAAACTTTGACTTTGTGTTCCCCAATGAAACAATGCATGTGAGAGAGAGAGAGACACACACACACACATGAATTGTGGGATCACAAATTGTGTGAGAGAAGGATGGTAATTGAGATTTCTTGTGAATTTTTGTGATTTGCAAGTAATTGGAGTGAGGAGAAATTTCAAGGAGTTGGAATATGGGAGACTTTGTTACAATTTTTTATATAATCATCCTTAGACAATTCATTTTGCATATTCTTCCTCCATATGATGATTCTTAGATAATTCCTAAAAAAATTACCCTCATTTTCAGGCCTAATTATCTCACTTTTTTTTTCCCCTTATTAGCTTTTTCAATAACTATCTAATATCCTTTCTTAATAACTATCTCTTATCTTGATAATTATTTCATTCCTTTTCCCTACCCATCAACATGGATATATATTTTAAAAAATTTATCGTGTCTCTCTTTTCAGATCTATGATATTTACATTAATTTAAATTAAATTTGACATGGAGATAAATAATAATAAAAAAATATTGAAAAATATATGAGAACATAAGGAAAATAAAAATGAGAATCATCACTTGTAAATGTGCAGCAACGCGGAGCCCAAGTAACTAATAACCTGAGTTCTTCCACATGATATTTGTGAATGTTGTAATTCGGGCAAATCAAGACTTGACAGGATATACAAAGTTTCAAAATATTAAAGGCATTATTACCACATACTGGGTAGGAACACAATACATTTGCAAGCCTTGTTACACGCATTGAGCTTCCCCCTCTTTCTTACTGTGCCTTAGATACAACTGAAAGCTAAACTTCCTATCTAATCACCTTTAGTACCCAATGTTTTTGGATACTACCTATCTACATAATGGATTGTGGGGGCATGATTTGTTTGTGCTTAATGCTTCATAAAATCTCGTTACGTGATATATATAAGCAAAGAATGACAGTCTCCTCAATTATCAATCTCTTCATTATTATGATACTATTTGTGCTAATTGTGCAGGCAAAGAACATTGAACTCCTTTGAAGCACGGGTTACTGACAAAACTAGTCGATCTATGAAGCAAGGTAGTTTGTTTTGCTTTGTCATGCTGAGAGCTCCTGAATCACCATGGTGCTTTATGTCATGCTCTTGATATTTTCAGAAAGCTCTCAATGAGTTACACGGTGCACTGACTTGGTTTGAGACTGTTGGGAGTTACGGTGTTTTGGGTTTGGAAGGAAAAAAATAGTTGAGCACTCAATGTGTTCACACTTGGGCCAATGGCACAGGCTACACTAGTAATGGATGAAATGAAGATGACAATGTCAAAAAATTGAAGAAGATCTGTTTGAACAGGATGTAAATTTTGGAATGAAGCAAATGGATCTCAATGAAGAATTCATGGGTCAATAATGCAAATGGATCTAAATGTTAAAAATTCATCAACAACAAATTTGAAATGACCTCAAATGCATCTAAATCTGAAAATCTGAAGAACACATGACATTGAGTAAATGGTGGAGAAGAAGAAAGACTAAAATGTGTGTTGGGGATTCATGACCTTTTTTTCCACGTTGAAGAATGACCATCTACCAAGCCACCTACAAATCACATGATTTAATAAGATTAGAATCCCCAAAATACAAAAACCATCGCCAATAATTTAGGGAGGGGCTGAAGTGCACTTATGCAACGGAGTTTGTGAATATGAAAACATAAATTGGCCCATTTGTGAGTTTTTTAGTGTAAGATAGAGTAATTTAGGTTTTTTTGGGAAGAATTCTCCAACTTTTGGATATCACAAAATCAAAAACAAGAGACCCCACTCCCAAGACATGAATAAACCCCCCCCCCCCCCCCCCCCCCCCACCAAAAAAAAAAAAACCCCCCCCCCCCCCAATATCAAATGGTAAGAAAAAAAAGAAAAAGAAAAAACTCCATGGCTATTGGTTTTCAACTGTACGCCCATGCAAAATGCTGGCTCCAGGATTTTCACTATCTTGGCCTAGGGGCAGTGCCCAAAACTGCCCAAGGCCTACTGACGTCCATGACCTTTTCCGAAAATTCAGTCGCCAGTTCTGGCGACGCCGGCCTTAAATAAATAATGCCTTCATTCCCCGACAATATTAACCACGGTTAAAACATCCAACTACGGTAAAACAGCCTAGATTAAAGCTTGGCGTCGTCTCTAGCCAGCAGCCCTTACCAATCGGCCCTTACTGCAGCACTAGAGGTACACTACTGCCTTATGCAGCGACCCTTCTCGACTCCATAAAGCCTGTCGCCCCTTCCCCCCTCCTTCAGGAGGTTGTTCTTCCCGGCTGCTCCGCTACCTTCGTGGTCTTCCTCTGCTGCTGCTTCGTTGCGTCGTTGCGCAATCGGCTGCGGAGTCCGTGAACATTTCGAACTCGGTAATGTCTCCCGATGCTCATCAATCGATTAACGTAACTTCACTTTTTTCGTTGTGACTTTATCTGTGAATAGGTGGGACGGGAAAGAAGTTTTTTTTTTTCGGTTTTCTTTGTGTTGCTGCTTTTCATGGCGTTTGCGTCGTTGCTTCTTTATGTTTCTGTGAAAGTGAGTATGATTTTCTGGGAGCAGATGGAGCTTACTTATCAGTCCGTGTGGTGTTTTTTCGTAGCTTGGACTCGTGTGTCAATGGCGCTTCTGTTGTATTGCTTTCTCTGATCTGAAGCTTTCTCGAGCTCATATGTATATAAATTTTGACCTCCGATTGTTTGGGAGCTTGCAGGATCGATAGACGTCGACGGCGAACTCGGAAGGAGACCTTATTACAAGCGTTGTCTTATTGCGTCGTTTTATTGATTTGTGCATTGGTTGATTGTTTTTCACCTCAATTCTTCTTCATATATCCTCTTATGATTTGTGCTCTCGTACGTGATTGCTGATTTCCCCCTACTACTACAGCATAGGGATTTGTTCCGTTAGTTTCTTTTGTTTCTGAGTAGAAGAGTCTGAAGTCTGCTTGCGGGGGAGCCTAGCATTATTGTGTTTCTTCTTCCATTTTCCTCGGATTGTTTGCATTCTTTCTCCAGTACTCTGGCTGCCGTTGCTTGCTGGCTTTGTGGACATTGGCGATCTGTTCCAGTTCCCGTCTCATCATCGCAAGCGTAACGAGTGCAAGATCGAAAGATCACGAGAGCGAATACATACTGCTGGAATTTGGTTCGTTTTCTCCTCCCCTCTTCTTGTTGTTTTTTACGCTTCTCGTCGCAATAGCCTTTATTCTCTTCTCCTCTCATTCGTAGCGCAAGGAGTGAATGTACGGTTAAACTCACAGCAATGAAAAGGTGTCGTCTTGTTCCTTGCGAATCCACGATCATACGGTTTTGTTTTGTTTTGTGTTGCCTGTGAATAATAGTATTCGGTCACTCTGTAGGCCTTGGGAAAAAAATAATCTTTCTTTCGAGGCTTCTTTTTCTTTGAACTTGAAGAGAGCCGACTTGTCTCTCTCTCATGTAGAACCAGCCTCGTTAGTAATAGCATTGGCACGGTAATGGTCGATTGCTTATTCGCTTCAGCATATACGCATGCTCTCTGGTTTCTTTCTTCCGAGCACAAATCGTGACGCGGGGTCGAGGAGGAGGGGGAGGAGACGTGTCCTTTTGATCGATTCTAGCTTTTGTTCTTTTCCTCCAAACACTTGCAGTCCGAGGTTAGAATAATATTTTTTCTCAAGACTAGAGGCCTATTTTTTGTCTCTATTCTGTCGTGGCATCGAGGAAATGTTTTGTCGTGAGTTGCCTTTGTCGTCTCTCAGCTTAGAAGCGTCCAAAACTCTAGGTCATAGCCTTAGAATCCATAGCTTTCCTCCCGTCATCCAGGCGACAGACACTCCATTGTTTTTTTATGTTCGTTCTGCAGTAGTCCATGAAGTGGAAGGCGGACGGTCGGTTGCCGTCTCTCCGCCTTGAAGCTGACATTGTGATCAAACGCTTCCCGTAGGCAGCAGCAGCAGCATACCTGCAGCAGTCCTGAGTCCGAGCAGGAACTGAAAGCGGTATTGACACAAGCAGACCTGAACAAAGAAGAAGGTGCATCTGTAACGATAACCGAGATCTGCAACTCAAAGCTGCTAACCATGAAAGACCCAGACAAGAAAGCCGGTCTGGAGGCCATCAACAAGGAGACTGTGGACTTGGTAATGACTAAAGACCTCTGTGCGTAGCTTTCACTAGATCAAAGGTTCTGGCAAATGCTTTCTGGTTCAGGAAAGATCACAAAATACTCATATTATCCAATAGTGAGGATTGTTGAAAGAGGGGAGAGGTATCTATGATTAAGTCATGATCTTTTGATTTATGATTGCAAATTTTTTCCTTGCTTTATTGCAGGAAAGGATTCCTATTGAAGAGGTATTCCAGCAACTCCGGTGCACAAGAGAAGGACTCTCTTCAGAAGAAGGAGAGGAACGGTCCAAGCTATTTGGCCTCAACAAACTTGAAGAGAAGTCGGTAACTTCTGAAAATGCTCTACCACCATCACATGACTTCCAGCTCTTCTAAATTCCAGCAGGGATCTGGGCAGTGACCAAATCATCTCACATGAATCTCAGTGGTTCTTTTCTTGAAGAGACCTTCTGAGTAGTCACTGTTTGATTTTTCTTACTTCAGTATTTTTTTTTTGGTTCTGTAGGTTTTGATATACCAATTCTTGACCTTCTTCGCAGAATAGAAGCTGATGTCCAGAATTTAGAAAAATAAATAAACACTTGAGAGTCCTCATCTTCACTAAGGAGGATGGTATTCTTGTGTTCACATGCATTGGTTTTTTCTTGGGTGCAGGAATCTAAGTTTCTTAAGTTTCTAGGATTCATGTGGAATCCCTTGTCATGGGTGATGGAGGCTGCTGCCATCATGGCTATCATCATGACCAATGGAGGGGTGAAATACCATCCTTTGCTATGAGAGCAAACAGATAATTTATGGGTGGCTGTTGCACACTTAAAAATGTGAAGTATTCTGGCTTCTGTTATTTGTGGTTGTCTCCCTTTCATCAGAATATCCTTAGTAATGCACAAACAGGAGTGCAATTCTAATTTGCCAGAACTGGCGACCTGTTTTGGTGCAGGACCGTCCACCAGACTGGCAGGACTTCGTGGGCATTATGACGCTCTTGGTAATCAACTCTACAATCAGTTTCATAGAGGAAAACAATGCAGGGAATGCTGCAGCATCTTTGATGGCACGCCTTGCCCCCAAGACTAAGGTTAGCAACATCATTTACATAACTGGAGATCATCCCTGTTTAAAAGGAAACCTTGCTTCAATCTGGACCTTCAGAAATCTAACAGCATGCTGTCATGATCTTATCTCAGCTGTTGATAACCAAGTCAAGCTTCCCTTTTTGAAAACCTTAATGGGAATGATTATACGGTATTGTTTTTGTGAAGCATTTTTGTTATTTAGTTTCCACTGTGGATGAACCCTTATAAACAGGCTTATGAACTCCAAGTTTTCTCTGTTATGGGATTAAACAAGTAATGTGCTTTATCTGCTCTCCAATTTGGTGTTTTGTAGAAACACTTTGCCAACATTTATCAGTGAGCTGTTGCCAATCCCACATTGCATCTTGTGACTAGCACACTAGAATTTAGAATAAGGGGATTGCTCAAATTACCAGGGGTGACTTCAGCCTGAGGTTCAAAATCTTTCCTAATGTGGTAATTATTAATCATGGAAAACGTTAAAGCTTGATGACAGTAGAATGTAAAATGAGTGATCGTTCGAGATTTCAGTTCCCAACCTTTAGAATTGCAATTATTGTTCACTGTTCTAAGCTCAGTGAAATCAAGGAATGATTTAAAGCAGTTCTGTAGTTCCTCTTGACTGACATCTTCTTTTCAGGTCCTCCGTGATGGTCAATGGGGCGAGAAAGATGCAGTGATTTTGGTACCAGGTGATATCATAAGTGTGAAGCTTGGTGATATTATCCCAGCTGATGCGCGTCTTTTGGAAGGAGATCCCCTAAAGATAGACCAGGTAGAAGCTATTTCAAATGTTGTGGATTTTGGAAATTTCAGAAAGATCTTACTGGCATGCTGTCTGGCAGAAGTCAAATGTCATGTGTGAGTACCTCCTGAAGTATGGTACCCACAACCTTGTGTCTTACTATTTTTCCTTGGATTTATTGATGAATGAGATGAGGTTTTTTCTTTGAAAGAGCAGTCAATGAGAGAAGTGGTTCTCTGCATAGATTGGGAGGTGTAAAATGGGATCCACTTCTACCATATCATAGAAGTTTTTCTAAGGATTCTGAGGTCTGCAACCTGATTGACTTTACTTTGTCTCCTGACAGTCTGCTCTTACTGGTGAATCACTGCCAGTTACAAAGAATCCAGGGGATGGAATCTACTCTGGCTCTACTTGTAAACAAGGGGAGATTGAAGCAGTGGTCATTGCAACTGGTGTACACACCTTCTTTGGCAAAGCTGCTCACCTTGTTGACTCCACCAATCAAGTTGGCCATTTCCAGAAAGTATGTTAATCTTCAAGTTTAAGCATGCACATCTGTGATATAGGGTAGAAAGTGATGAAATACTTGCTTGGTGGCTCACTTGTGGAGGGGCAATCCATGTGTGAATGTGGGATGGCATATCTGCAAATAAGTGCCTTGCCTACCTTCTCTTTAGGAGAGGTTTTTGTCCTGAGAACCTGAGATCTTCATGGCCTTTGTGGCTTGGCCTTCAATGCTGGCACTACCTGAAAGAACTGTGAGAATGTGACATGCTGTCATCTTCCTATTATTGGAAAACCTTATTATATGATGATTTGATTCTGGGTTCAGTCGACTCCTTCAATAGGCATTGCATGTACTCTTAGTGAACTCTAATTGTTCTTAGAGTACACAGTGAGTAAGATATCACCATGATTATTTTGATTAATATTGCAGGTTTTGAAGGCAATTGGGAACTTCTGCATTTGCTCAATTGCTATTGGAATGTTAGTGGAGATCCTGGTCATGTTCCCGATCCAGCACCGTAAATACCGCACAGGGATAGATAACCTGCTGGTTCTCCTCATTGGTGGTATTCCAATTGCTATGCCCACTGTCCTCTCAGTTACTATGGCCATTGGCTCCCATCGCCTGTCACAACAGGTAAGGCTCAAACTCTGTGCTTAACTTGGTTTACAAAGTAGTTGGTGTTTGCAGAATTCAATTCAGGATAGTCTAATTCTAATTTGAGTGATTCAAATGTGAAGCTTTGTTATTATTCTTGGCCTGAATTGTTCTGCACTGCAAGATATCCAAAGGCAATGAGCTCTCTAGACATGGCCATTGATTCTTGAATGGATTTTGCTTCCAAGGGAGACTTTTGTGACTAAGCAAAATGATTAAAAAGCAAGAATGGTACGGAATTTGTGCAGGGAGCCATTACTAAACGAATGACTGCCATTGAGGAAATGGCTGGCATGGATGTCCTGTGTAGTGACAAAACTGGGACCCTGACACTGAACAAGCTTTCTGTGGACAAGAACCTGGTTGAAGTAAGTAACTGTAAACCAGCTGTCAGCTGAAAGGACTTCTTGAGATATTTGTAGGCAGTTTTGCATGGATTGTGTCTTGTTGCCCAGTTTGCTCATGTTTGAACCACTCTTTTGTTTCATAGACCTGTGCTCTCTTAAGCAGGAAACTAGTGTCTCATACAGCTGCTATCATGTTCTGCACTTTTCTTGCTTTGTTACTGACCAGTACTCTGTATGATGAAAGTCAGTTCTACAACGTTTCCTTTGGGGTGGTCTTTAGCATTCTACCCAACAGAAACTTCTCAAGATTTACATTACACAATATTCTTTGTGCTTGTCCATGAGGAAGTCCATACTACAGTGGTTACATTTCTAGTTTTAAGTCTTTCCAGTGACATAGGCTCTTAGATTATAGTCTCACATTTGACTTTCCAGGTCTTCACTAAAAACATTGATAAGGATATGGTCGTGTTGCTGGCTGCACGAGCATCCAGAATTGAGAATCAGGATGCTATTGATGGGGCTGTTGTTGGCATGCTTGCTGATCCAAAGGAGGTAAATTCATCTTTTCTCTCTACTGGATCGTCACTTGGTCCAATTGCTACCCCAGTTTGCAAGACAATTCTGGACTTGAGGATATGGAAAAAGGGCGCAAATGTTTCTCAATATGGTTGTGGAACCAAGGATGAATTATCAGCAAGTTTTAGTACAAAACCAGAAAGAAGATCAACTTGGTGGATGTTGAATAGCAAGAAAACTTTGACATCTCTAATGAAAGTAGTTTGTTAAATTGCAGGCCCGTGCTGGATTGCAAGAGATTCATTTTCTTCCATTCAATCCAACTGACAAGCGCACTGCCATCACTTACATTGATAACAGTGATGGCAAGTGGTACCGTGCTAGCAAAGGAGCACCAGAGCAGGCATGTACAAGACATGGGCTCCTAACCAGTTGAAACAGGGCTGATCATCCAGTTTCATTTCAATGCATTTATCTGTCAGCATGTTAGTCCTGAATCATGAGGATGTGCATGCTCTCTCATGTTCATTTCTGAATTGTACCATGCTTCAGTTCCTGCTAATTTAATGTCATATAGGGAAATTGTGGGATTATTCTTTTATCCATATAATTTTCTTGTGCTCAGATTCTTGCACTTGCTCAAAACAAGGCAGAGATTTCTGCAAGAGTCCACTCGGTGATCGACAGGTTTGCAGAGCGGGGTCTCCGATCTCTGGCTGTTGCCATACAGGCAAGAATTACTTCTGTCTCTGTGGAGCTTTCTATTGCTCCATATCGGTTAATAAGAATTGCAGACTTGGCTTGTGCTGATGGGATATGGGGATTGCTCTTGCTTGTTCTTAAAATCTGCAGGAAGTACCAGAAGGGACAAAAGAAAGTCTGGGTGCGCCATGGCAGTTTTGTGGCTTACTGCCCCTGTATGATCCACCCAGGCATGACAGTGCTGAAACTATTCGGCATGCCCTCAACCTTGGTGTTAATGTGAAAATGATTACAGGTTCACTTCCTTTGCCTTATTGTAATCCTGGCCTTTGTGAGCTCACTGGCAGCTTAACACACTCAAACTTGATTTCCAATGGCCATCACTTGCTAAGAATTGCAGAAGCAATCAAAAATCAAGTATCTAGGTAACATTGGGTCTAGTGGAGAAAGTGTAATTTACTGATCATGAAACTGTAGATGAACCTGCTGTACCCTAAATCTGATTACTTTTTTCTCAACAGGAGACCAATTGGCCATAGCAAAGGAGACAGGCCGCCGTCTGGGGATGGGCACAAACATGTATCCTTCATCTTCATTGCTGGGCCAAAATAAGGATGAAGCAATAGCATCATTACCAGTGGATGAGCTCATAGAGAAGGCAGATGGCTTTGCTGGAGTCTTCCCTGGTATTCATTTCCTCCCATTACTGGAATTTTTTCTGTGAGTTAAAGACTGTTTCTCTACATTATCCATAAATGCTGTAAGACCATAGTGCAAAGAGAAAAAGTGTGCAGGAGGATTTACAGTAGTACTAGTCCTCAAAGACTGAAAGATGGGAAATTCATCTGTGGAGAATGGAACCCCTACTAGCTCTAATTTTCTTGAGGACCTCTCTTTGACTGATCTGCAGAGCATAAATATGAGATTGTAAAGAGACTCCAGGACAAGAAGCACATCTGTGGAATGACCGGTGATGGTGTTAATGACGCACCTGCTTTAAAGAAGGCAGACATTGGAATTGCTGTTGCTGATGCTACAGATGCTGCAAGAAGTGCATCAGATATTGTCCTCACAGAGCCAGGGCTCAGTGTCATCATTAGTGCAGTGCTAACCAGCCGTGCAATATTCCAAAGAATGAAGAATTACACAGTAAGTTTTGTTCTTGTAGCCATCTCTCTGACATTACACAAAAATGGATGAGTACTCTGTTGCTTGGAGATAATTTATCCAGGTAGGAACACCAATAATTTACACTGATAACTGGTCAAGAAACATTGTAGCTAACATCCAAAGGCAATCCATATGTGCTATGTGCAATTCTGCTGCATTGCTGTTATTGGCCCAGTGTTGAATTGCTTTCCTTGTCTAGACTCAAAATTTGGGTGGAAGTTGTGGGTGCAGTTGTGTGAGATTGTAAGTTTTTTCTTAATTATTGAATTGCCAATGCAGTTGTGTGAGATTGTAAGTTTTTTCTTAATTATTGAATTGCCAATGTGCAGATTTATGCTGTATCTATAACAATTCGTATTGTGGTGAGTCACAAGCATTTTCTGGTCTTATGGAATGTCATCAAATGAAGTTTGGCTCACTCATCAGCCCTTGTCTTCAATTATACTTTACCTTTTTTAGTTGTGAGGTTTTTTTGAGTTCTCAAGGTTTGCAATTTCATTGACAGTGGCTGCTACACTATTTCTGCAGCTGGGTTTTACCCTGTTGACTTTGATTTGGGAGTTTGATTTTCCACCTTTCATGGTTCTGATCATAGCAATTCTCAATGATGGTAAGTTTTTTTAATGCAAACTGGTTGCCTTGTGAAATTTTTGAAATACTGGTACTAGTTCAAGGATCTGCAATTACAACTGGTTTACAGATTTGGAGTTATCAGGATCTTTCCAGAGGGAATGGTTATTCGTAGAAGAGCTAAAGGTTGTAGTTGGTACCTGCCAAGTTACAGGCAAGAATTACACAGTAGACTGCAAGGTGTAAATCTTTTGCATGTGCAACATTCCAACATGTTCGTGTTCATTCTTGGCTGTGAAGGTACAATCATGACAATCTCAAAGGATAGAGTTAAACCATCACCCTTGCCTGACAGCTGGAAGCTGCCTGAAATTTTTGCCACTGGTGTTGTGATTGGTACATACCTTGCCATTATGACTGTCATGTTTTACTGGGCAGCTGCCAAAACTATGTTCTTCCAGGTATATAGATCAATACTCTTGCCCCACTGATCCAGTAATTTTATTTTGTGTAGAACTGGGCCATAAATCTAGGCTAGATTTGTAACTGTTGTGAGGAACAGCATGAGCTAAGTGAGCTGGCCGGACATGGAATAAGACAAAATTTGTTTCAGCAGTTCCTGTCTTGGAACTTGGTATTTTGGGATGCCCTGATTTTGTCAAGCTACTTATGCTCCAGACACACTAAGAATAAGACACTCTCCATATCTGCATTGTTACTAATGGGGCTGAAATTGGTGTGCTTCAGCATGTATTCCATCTGCCAGACATTAGGCATGATCATGACCAACTGGTGGCAGCGGTGTATCTGCAAGTTAGCATTGTTAGCCAGGCACTTATTTTTGTGACGCGATCCCGGAGTTGGTCATTTATGGAGCGACCTGGGGGCTTTCTTATGTTTGCCTTCTGTGGTGCACAGCTGGTAAGTCTACATTTCATATCTGACATAAATCTTATGCAGGATTGCAGGAATTAGACTTGCATAGATGTATTATTGTTATCTGCATCATTCACATAGGATGTCTGCCACATGCTTGTAATTCTGCATGACACTAGTATGTGAATGCAGTAGCTGCATCAGAATTGTGGCAGATGCACATGAACAATAGAGCCTTCTGAAGGTGACAAAATAATGACCAGGTGTTCTAGCACCTTGTGGTACCCTACCATTTGTCATTTAAACGCTGATAATCCAACATGTCTAATGTTGATGCAGATAGCAACTGTCATAGCAGCAAAGGCCAATTGGGATTTTGCCAGTGTAAATGGTGTTGGGTGGGACTGGGCTGGTGTCATATGGCTTTACAGCCTCATTACCTACCTTCCTCTTGATGTTATCAAGTTTGTAGTGCGCTATACTTTGAGTGGCAAGGCTTGGGATCTTGTAACAGAACAAAGAGTATGTTTCTTTTCTTGGAAATCATTTTCAGCACTTTTATTTGGTTAGTGACTTCAAAGGTTTGATGTCCTGTTGATGTCACGTTGATATCAATGAAGCCATTAAATGGTGATGTGCTCCTTTACACAGACGGCATTTACACGGAAAAAGGACTTTGGAAGAGAGGCACGTGAGGTGAAGTGGGTGCAAGCACAACGCACACTCCATGGATTGCATCCAGCAGATGATAAGCTCAGTGTTGAGAGAGGCCCTTGGTATCAAGACATGAATGACATTGCTGAACAAGCGAAGAGGCGGGCTGAGATTGCCAGGTGATTCTTTTCCCATTAAACTTAAAACAGTCCTGTGTTGGACCTAATTGGCTGAAGGTTTCCAATAACTTCTAAAGTTCTAGTTTTCAGTCTCTTTTGTCTCTCTGAGCCATCATTTAGACAGTAGCACTTGTATCTTACTTTGTTCCATGTAGCTACAGGCACTGCACTGCTTTCTTTCATGAGACATTTACTTTATGGAGTTCTAACTTGGATCTTAGTCCTTTTTGGTGTCCAGCTGAATTCCATGTTTGTCATCTGTTGTTTCTTGGTTGTGTGATCCCTAAGCTTTCTAGTGGATTCCAATGAGAAGCAGTCTGATTTTGATTCATTTCATGCCTCTCATGTTTTAACTATGTCCTCTTAAGACCATGACTTTGAAGAGTTATGGGAGTCTTAAATCCAGATATTCCTGTGAAGAGAGGTGATGAGGTATGGGCTTCTGTGTTGGAAACAGGTTAAGAGAACTTCATACACTGAAAGGACATGTGGAGTCAGTTGTCAAGTTGAAGGGGTTGGACATCACAACAATTCAGCAATCATACACTGTCTAGTGTCTTCATCTCTCCATTGTAAGATATGATTACAAGCAGTCTTCATGTGCAAATTCTCCTTTCAAATGTCTATGGCACAGAAAACCCATTTCTTTTTTCTTCCATTTTCAGATATTTTCCCATATACAAATAACATACATTGGAGTTCTTATATAGTCTGCTGTTAGGAATCATTACTAAGATTGAGTTTCTTGTGCAGGATAGGAACAAGTCTATTGACACCATTCACAAAATCGTGCTCCTTTATATGTGAAAAATCACTTGTGCCTGGGCACCTGCACATATGTGCCTATGGTATACATATGGCTCAGTCTTTCTTTAGTGTGCTGCCCGAATACTTGCAACCTTGTGACCTACTTAGCCCTGACTTTTATAACATGTGTTTCTGGTGTTCAGAAGGCACAAGGAAATCTGATAACTGTTACACAACATGGTCTGATATGGGACTGACAAACATACGGGTGTAAAATTCAGGTGGCCTATCTTAAAGCCGAATAGGTCACACATGCAAGCTTATGTGAGTAAGGTTATTATGTACTTCTCTCCAATGTACTTTGTAGCTAAGACAAAGTTCAGTTTGTCTCTTGGTGTATAGTTTAGCTGCAATGAGAGAAGTTATGGGTCCATCTACATTGAAATGACTTGTAATTTCACTCCTGTACCCATTTATCACTGCAGATTGTTAAGGTTTTAGTTCAATTTGGATGGCACTAAAAGTGACTAAACTTTCATTGCTTGGCGTTTAGATACAATGTTCAATGGGAATGTGTGGACAATGGCCCTCTTGAACCATGAAGCTAGATAGTTAAATCTTCTAGTCACTCTCTGACTGGGCAATTATCATCCTCACTTGCATAGGCATTGGAAATACATATGTAAGAGTGGGCTGATGGACTAGTTGACCAGAACAACATAGGTGTTAGAAGATGGATCCTGCAAGGTATTTTTGTACTTCCACCTTGAAAACACTTTTTTTTTTTTCCCTCTTTGCTATTTTTCAACCAGAGTCTTGTCAAATGGAGTGGTTCTCTATTCAAAAAGCATACCAAAGTTCTTTGGAATGTTTTTAGTAACACAGTCAATTCCCCTTTCTTTCAGCAAGTCATGTGCATATTGTATATGTAAAGCTTTTGGACAGTTGAAGTACACTTTGTATTCCCTGCCCATCAAGTAAAAGTACAAATTTCATACCTCAACAATTTTGCCCTTTCAATAAAACTTTGCTTTTTGCTGAACAATGATGAATGAAGAAAACTGACAAATCATCAAATCACTTTTTATTTCTTTTTGCAGATTGGATGAAGTGAATATAGGTAGTTGGGTATATGGGGATAGTTGAGCATTCTGGGTGCATTTGGGTCCATTTGATTGGTGAATGGGTGTGAACTGTAGGTGGAATTGGATGGTTTTAGAAGCATTTTTTGTGGCATGTATGAATCAACTGAATTGAAATCTTGATGGCACTCTACTTGCTAGAGAGAGAGAGAGAGAAGTGTTTGAGTATACTTTTGAGTATGTAACACTTTGAAATTGAAAGAAAGGGATTAAAGTGTAGTTTTGAGTTCCAATTGGAGCCAAGATTTCATCATGGACCCACCCCACATGGGCCAAAACCCTACTTTACTATCTCACATACCTTCATCATACATAGGTACACAGAAACCCGCCCCAATTTCACTGAGGTCCAGACACTTGTAATTTGCACTGTGCAGGCTTTTTCCAGACTCAAAAAATCTGGATTTGGAGTTATATATATTTCTAAAAGTTTAAATTATTTATTTATTTATTTATCAGAGATTCTCCTTAAAAAACAAGCAAGAAACTGGGCGAAAAAATAAACTGGAAAACATTTTATCAGTATAAAAAGGAAATTTAAAAATACTTCTGATTTTTTTTTAATTCTTTTTTGTGGCGAATTTTTGCCATTTTGTGAAAAGCATTTGAGAAAAAGGAATATTCTGTAACAAATTCCCTGTATTCTTTGAGATAAAATAGCTGATAATTGCCACAACTGCTGGTTTTGAGATTATTTTGTGTAATTACACTTTTTGTAGTGTTTCAACTAGGGGCAGTGTTTCTTGTTCATTTTCCTCCAAAACCTGTTAACACTGTAGGGGAGGATGAGTTCCTAAATTTGACAATCTAGTAGAAGGAAATGGCATCCTTGGCCATCATTTGTACACAACACTCTTGGTTGTTTGGATGCTACAAGCAAACAAGCTCCTAAATTTGACAATCTGGTAGGAAGAAATGGTATCCTTAGCCATCATTCCTAGGCAACAAACACTTCAGTTGTTTGGATGTGTGGTTGTGCATTGAAGATACCACAATGTCCTAGGCTTGCCAAAGAGCAATGTCCATGTGAGTTTGCAACAAGTACTAAACAATATTGTGTGTGGTGGTGAGATCCACAACCCAAGGCACATGTTGCACCCTTGGTAACTTGCTCTTTATAAGGGGGGGAGGGGGTGGTGGTGTCTTTCATGATAAGACTTTCATCCAAGCTTTTGAGCATGAGTGGATAAATTAGAATGAAAACATGGTTACATATGAACTCAAACCATGTAGCAATGTATCCAAATGAATTGTGTACCAAGGTTCCTTGTTCTCTCCCACATATGTACTCAAATGGGGGGTGGGTTTGTTAACTCCAATCAAGTTGTCCTTCTTGTGCCAAAGCTTAAATCCATTCTAGAACAATTCTTTATGTATTCCTAATGAGCTTCACCAATCGAACCTAATTGTACCCCATTTTTTAATAAACACTTGTCATAAGAACAGAGCAATTCTCATAATCCCATCATGAGCATGGGTGCCTATATGTTAGTTGTACTAGTTAGTGGTGCAGGTGTGTACAAAATGATTTTTTCTTTTTCAGTGATGGGCCTCTTTGATTGGCCCATCACCAAAAAGAACACTCACACTATGGGCAGTCCCAAAATAGGTAGAAGATTGTGAAACCCATAGATTGATCTTGTTATATAGAAGGGTGTATAAATTTTTGCAGTCCTCAAAAAAAATTCAAATACCCAATTTTGGAGAATCACTGGTTATAACGTAATAGACTGTAAGTTATTTATTCGATCAAAAGAGATAACATCTCACAATCAAGGGGAAGGCAAATCTCACAGACATGTTGCATTCTGTTCATCCTTGACATGGTAAATTTGATTTGAAGGTTCTCCAGGTGAGGGTACATTGCAATTTCTAAAATTACAAGTTATTATCAATCTCTTAAACATTATTTCAACATGTTCACATATGATATTAATTAGTAACTAACTAACGTTGAATTATCTTTTTGAAGTTTGCAATCTAGTTCACACCTATGAAGATAAAATTTCCCCCATTTTTTTGAAAAAAAGAGAAAAAAATAAGGATACCCTACAACTTGGTAGCTTTGACATTAATTATATTTATTTTCAAAGAAATTAAGCTATTTTTTGAAAATATTAAATTTTCAGGAATATTTTATTTTTCAACATGAAAATTCCAAATTAGTTATTTGACAAACATGTCTTAAAGTTGCTAAGTACCAGGATGCATGCTAAACAGTGAGTTAATTTGTCAGTTTTGAACACTTTTAGTTAATGTCATTGTTCGGCTTTGAAATTTATGTTTTAATAAAAAAAATTAATTTAAAACATTTTTAACAATAGCCTAACATTAAAGTTAACACTATGTATAGCCATAGTTTTACCTTTACATGGGTGGTTACTAGTGTTGGCCGCCAATTATTGCTTGTTTTAATAGCTATTGGGGAAAGATTATTTTTTTGACATTCTTTTTGGAATCACATAGCTTATATATATATATATGAGTGCTAGATAAATTATTAAAAAAGTAATAATTGTTGATTATGCACAAAGGTAAGGTATCGAATAACTGGTTGAAAACCACCAATTAACCTATAGGATATACATTGGTTATAGGATTTTTTTCATATATATATATATATTCTTTTGTAAATAAAAAAATCAATAATCGACTGGTAGGTTATTAATAACCGGCTTGAGAACCAGGTCAAAACTTGATAACCGGCCAACAATGGTGGTTACATCGGTAGTGTGAGGGTGGGATGTAGGAGGGTTTACAGGATGGGTTACCAGTTGTGGTTCACTCACAAACTGGTGTCATAACAAGTTTCCCACGGATGGTGCACTGGTGGGTGCTCCGTCACATAATCCCAATGCCTATGTGGCGCACATTGGGCTTGATGACTGACCATAATCAACTAATGACCATATTTGGAGTATAAAAAGAATATCCCTCATAATGTGAATGGCCCCCCTCCCTCCCCCCCAGTCAGTCGTTGTGGATTCTTCATCCTCCACGTCAGCATTTTTGCATGCTGTTGAGTGACTAGGATTTGTGTGTCAGTGAGTTCAGGGGGTATCTACTTTCTATTTTCCCCCTCAGGTAAGTTTAAAAACAAATGTTTTAATCCCTACTAGTAAAACCCTGACCAGAAGAGACCTGAACTTGAACAACGCTTTGAGAAAGAGAAAGAGACCACCTGAACTGAACTGAACTGAACAGCCCTTTTCTGCCGAGCCTCTTCACGCACCTCATTCGAAGCTATTCCGAAGCGATTCCGAAGCAGTTAGTCAGTCCCCCCAGTAAAAACGTTTCGGGAAAGTGTGAAAAAGTCAGTTTGAGTGAAAGAGAACCGTCTGTCAGTCAGTCAGTCAGTCAGGGAATCTCCTTGGCTTTCAGTTATTTACTATTTACCCCCTAGTAAAACACCTGTCCGGGAAAAGCCCCCAACGAACTCCTGACTCGAGCCTGAATTGAGTCAGAAACGAACCGAAACCGAATCTAAAACGAACCTGATCCGGTACCCGAAGCATTTCCGAAGCAGAACTTGTTTTTATTTTGAGCAGTGTTTTTTCTTTTTTTTAGGAATTTTTGTTTTGTAGTCTCAAATCCTCCATCACGTTTTTGGAATTCCAAGTCTTCATTCTCCCATGCAACATGTGAAACTATTCATCTCAAAACTCATTCTAAGCTAATAGTGCTAGGATTCAATAGTCTTAGATTCTTTAGTGACATTGAAGAATTAGTTTTTTTTCTTGCATTGCCCATGTAAACAATCATTTTACAAGTCTAGTGAGAGTTGATCTTGAAGTTGCAAGGTTGAAGCTAGCTATTGCAATTCAAGCTTTTTCTTTACACACTTTTTGTTCGCATAACTAACAATTTGAGGTTCCTAACTTTGAAGTTCCTAGCTTCTTACCCCAACTAGTAGTTTTTTCACTTGTTTTGGTGTTGATGTTGGTGATGTTGAGCTATTGTTGAAACATCAAGCTAACTTACTTCTATTGTAAACTTGAGTAATTTCCAAGGGGCATTTTTGTTATAGTTGTTCACATTAATTGAATTTTCAATGGCAGAAATCATTTAAAAATCAATATCTCCCACATTCTGAATCCAAATATAATTTCTATCACTGAATAATACCTTCATCTATTAAGGTTAACACATTATGTGGACATGATAAAACATTTAAAAAATACATTTATGAATGCAAGTTAAATTCGTTATCCTTATCACGAAATAGTTGCACAATATCCTTAAAGAGATATTATATTTGAATACATATATACAATTAGATTGCCCACCTTCATGAAATGACCCCTTGGTGCATAAACCAGTTTTTCTATGCAAATATTACAAACTCTTGATCTTTTATTGTCAATGGTTTGGTTCTTCATAAAGCCTTGAAATTACAATACCCACATCATTAACCAACTCATGTTTAGGGTGTAATTTGGCCACCTTTCTAGGAAGGATTTGGGGTTATTTACAATTCATACTTCCAATAGGTGCCCCATTTCAACATGAAGGTATTGTAAAAACTTGGTCCATTGTCATTCAATTTTCATCACATCATGATTGGTCCCCTCATCCATCCTTTCATCTTTGTGATGAGAAATATTTAAAAGAAGCAAAAAGTAAAATAAAATTATGCAATACCTGCATTAAAGCATAAAATGTCAGTTGGATTTCTTATGTTTTGGGTAGTAACTAGCTTAGCATGAAGGCATTGTGGAAACTTGGTCCATTGCCATTCAAGTTTAACCACATCATGATTCCTAGGTATGCAATACTTTCATCCATCATTTTTTCATTGTGATGAAAAATATTTAAAAAAAAATAAATTAGAATCAAATTATGCAATACTTACATCTAAAGCCAACTGAATTTCTTATTTCAGGTACTACTCATCTCAACATGAAGGTATTGTGGAAACTTAGTCCATTGCCATTCAAGTCTAACACATTATGATTGGCCCTATGTATGCAATACCTTCATCCATAGTTTGGTGGAAATTTAGTTTTTTAGAAATATGACATAAAAGGGGGAGGTAGAATATATGAATATTATATAGAGTTTTGTCATACTTATGTATTGGTTCTTTTTTTTTACAAAATCTAATTGTTATCTATTTTCTTAGTTTATTTTTGGAATAGGAATTAGGTAGAAGTTTAACTAGTGAGATATATAGTTTTTGTCAAAAAATAGAAGTTTAACCAAAAAAAAAAAAGGGTTTAACCAAGAAATATAAGTTTAACCAAGAAGAAATAAAGGTTTAGTCACGAAATATAAGTTTAGTTAAAAAGAAATATTGGTTTAGCCAAAAGATAAAATTTTAGCCAATAAGATATATAGGTTTTGCCAAAAGATAGAAGTTTAGCTAAGAAGAAACATAAGTTTAACCAAGAAATATAAATTTAACCAAAAAGAAATGTAGGTTTAGCCAAGAGATATAAGTTTAGGTAAGAAAAAATATAGTTTAGCCAAAAGATAAAAGTTTAACTAGTAAGATATATAAGTTTATCCAAGAAATAATAATTTAATTTATAAAATATATAAGTTTTGTTAAGAGATAAAAGTTTATCCAAAAAATATAAGTTTAGTCTAAGGATAGAAGTTTGGCCAATAAGATACATAGGTTTAATCAAGACAAAAAAAATTAGTTAATAAAATATATAAGTTTCACCAAGAGATAGAAGTTTAGCCAAGAACAAATATAAATTTAGCTAATAGATAGAAGTTTAGCCAAAAGAAGATAAGAGTTTTGCCAAGTAAGTAAGGGATTAGTTGTTAGTTTGTAGGTAGGGCTAAAATTTAGGTCAATAGGGTAGCTAGCTGGGTGGGTAGTATGGAGGTCAGGGTTGAGAAAAAATTGGCAACACAAAATAAAATGATCAAAGGTCAGCATCCAAAAAAGATTGACTGTGGTGGAATGTTGGTTAACGTAAGGTAAAGAGGCGGATGAAAAAGAGACGAATCATCCTGCCCATCCTATGGACAGAACGGCCAACTGGTGCAGTCATGGGGGCTGGTTCACTCTGGCCGACGAGGGGTAAAAGTAAGTTAGGCTCAGTAAAACAGTAACGTAAGTTCCTGGGTGGAAATGAATTCTGGCGATCACCTTCCCCACGCCGGAAAACATCATCATCATCCTGCGACTGCCGTGTCACCGTCCGATTTTCAGATTTAGCGGCTCACCGTCGTCTCTCCCGATTTTTTCACAGGCCCGGAGTCCTCGCGTGCGCTGTTTGTTTGTTTGTGTGCGCGTGCGCGCGCGCGCTGTGGCGATGGTGTCCTCCGATATTCTCGACTGCTTTTTGCGGACCATATCCCTCTTAGCAGCTTCCGTCTGATTTTTCCTGAGCTTTCTATCGACTAGATAATCGTCTCCTCTGTCACAATCTTTTTTTTCTTCTTTTTCTCTGGTTTTAATTTTTGTAATTGCTTTTATGGGGACCAATTCTTAAGGGGGAAAGGTTGCGCTGAGCAGTGACAGAAAGAGCGAGATCAGCGGACAGACAGACAGTAGATGGTTCCGACGCAACGGCGATGAAGAAGATCACATCATATGCACATGGAAAATCTATGAAGTTGACAAACGTCTTGAAAGTTTTGTAAAATTCACAGAGAGACAGAAGAGAACGGCAAATGGCAATTCCGGGAGGAGGCTCGTTCCCCGAGGGTATGAGAGTCTTGGTGGTTGACGACGAGCCGCTATGTCTCATGATTCTGGACAGAATGCTCCGCCAATGCAAGTACAATGGTAAGAAGCTTTGTCTAGATTTTGATTCTTCACTCTCCCTGCACCTCGGTTCTTCTAGGGCTTGAAAATTCTGGGCTAGAATCGTAACCCTAGAGCCGACAGACGATTCACCAGCGAAGGACATGAGTCGGGAACTAGTTGCAACAAGGTGAGATTGTGATGATGATTAGGGTTTCCCCCTCTCTGGTGCCCCTTGGAAACGTTCATTCTTGGTGCTGCATGTGTGGGAGGTGGTTTGTGAGTGTTTGTGTGATGGAAGTAATACATATTACTCATTGTAAGAAAAAATGTAAAATTGTGGCTGGTTTTGTTGCCAGTAACATCTTGCAACCGAGCTACGAAAGCTCTTTCTCTGCTGAGGGAGAACAGGAACTACTTTGATCTGGTGATTAGTGACGTATACATGCCAGACATGGATGGTTTCAAGCTACTTGAAGCAATTGGGCTGGAACTTGACTTGCCTGTGATCAGTAAGTTTCCTCTGCCTGCCTTGTCTCTTTCTGCAAAGTCCAGACTGACACAAGGCCCAAGACTTTCTTTAGTGGGTTTAAACTGGGGATTTGCAATGTTTCTGACACCGAGGATTGTTATCTGTTTGAACCTCAGTGATGTCTGCAGACGGAGAAACGGATTTGGTAATGAAGGGAATAACACATGGTGCATGTGACTATCTTCTGAAGCCTGTGCGACTTGAGGAGCTTCGAAACATATGGCAGCATGTCATCCGCAGGCGGGTTCCCACAAAGGATCTGCATAAGGAGGAGGGATCAGGGGAGTGGGATGACAGTGTGTATCCGCATGACTCCACTACAGATACAGATCACAGCTTCAGGAAGAGGAAGGAGAGGGTGGATGATGAGGTTCAAAGAGCTGAAGACCTCAATCTGAAGAAGGCTCGGGTTGTATGGTCTGTGGAGCTGCACAAGCAGTTTGTTCAAGCAGTCAATCAGCTTGGAATTGATAGTAATTTTCTCTCCGGACAGTTTGCCATGGTTCTTTAACTTTTCTCTCTTGAATTGCTCTCACTTAGCTAAACTTGTGGATTATGCAATCTGTCATGAGTCCTCTGTGACTCATTGCAGAGATGCTTGTGAAGCACAGATGCATCAGATGATGCATCAGATGACTCCTTGTGGGTTTTTGCAGAAGCTGTACCAAAGAGGATATTGGATGTAATGAATGTGCAGGGTCTAACACGGGAAAATGTTGCAAGCCATCTTCAGGTCATTTTCCACATCCTTTCTTTTATAGATCCTCTGGCTGGCAAGCAATCATCTCCTTCTTTGTCTCTTTGTCCTGGGCCATGACTACTGCTGTGGAGCTGAGTACCAGCCCACAGTCTTTGCTTCTCTGGTGGTCTACAGCTTGGAGTTTGGCATTTGCATGATGCCATGTCCCTCAGGTTGCTTGCCCTTTCATGATCATTTTAAGGCTTCCTATCTACTTTTTGTTCCACTCACAATGTCTTTTGTGTGTGCAGAAGTACCGGCTATATTTGAAACGCCTAAGTGGAGTGAACCCAGAACCATATCCAGTGGCCTCATTCCAGGCTGCTGAGAATGGTACCTCTGGTGGTGTGATGCAGATTCAACCTGGAGGAAGGGGAGTGGTTTCTTCAGGTTCGAAAGGGTGGAATCTTGGAGGAGGTGTCAGTAGAAATATAGCACAGAAAGATGCAGAAGCAAGAGGTTCACTACAGGCACAGTTGTTGCAACAGAAGCAGCAACGGCAGCAGCTGGCAAGTACCTTGGAAGGTCTCAACCAACTCACTGCTGGTGTTGCCTTCCCAGATCTGCAGAGAATGGATTCGCACGATCTTGACTTGTTGACGAAACCACAGTATGACCCTACCAGGCATCGACCGGGCCTTGCTAATGATCATCTACCCATTCTCGGAAATCTGAATGTGCTTGAGAACTTTGACTTGTCAGGCCTTATTGACTTGAGAGAGGGAGAGAATGCAGTCGCCATGTCAAACCTTGGCACCCTGAGCACACACAACAATCTGAATTCAGTTGCAATGGAAACTTTACAGAGAGGGGAAGACATGGGTAGCATGACAAAGTCACAACCAGGGGATAGTTTGTCTGGAGGGCCAGGCTTTAGCAGACCAAGAGGAGGGGATGATTTGGTCCCTGTTGAGGGCAGGGGTCTGGGTTTGAGTAAATTTGGTGGGGAGTTCACATCTGCATCTTGCTTTTCATCAGTTGACACCTTAAGCAACGAAGATATTTCTGAAAGCAGCTTCAAAGACTACCAAGAATTTGCTGGATCACCAGATTTCCTTACTCCACCGAATGATTTGTCACTTTCTTGAATCGGAAATTCTCCCATGAGAAAATTGAGAGTGATATAGCTCTTGTAGTTACTAACCAGTGGTATCAGCTTCAGTCAAGCTTTATGATTCCCATTCTTGAAAGTTCATGTACAGTGAGTATTTATATTGGGAGAAGGATTGACTTGGACCTTGGAATGCTTGGTGGGATGTTCTAATTTTGTACAACACATTTGATGATTGTAAATCTTTCTAGTGGCCACAATCTAACATAGGGCACATACTACTTACTTACCTGTCTTCCTTAAATATGTGGAGATTGGTTTTGGTACTTCCTAGATTGACCTGGAAACCAAAGATTTGCAGTAAAGTTTCTTTTTACGGGAGCAATGATTTGCACAGGACATGTAGACTACTTGCAGGCTCACATGACTTGTGACTGTCATTTTCTTTTACACTTCTTGCTTACAGGTGTTTTCACTCAGCACAATTATCTTTGTTCTGTTTATTAGTTGATAATCCTTTTGTTACAGCCAGTATCTTAGGATCTATCTATGAAGGTAGTTTGTTTGTCATGTTGAGATCTCCCAAACTGTGGTGCCTCTTGCTGCACTCTTGGTACTGTTGGAAAGCCCTTGATGAGTTAGGGGTGCACCAAGTTGTTTTCATAATGTTTCGACCTATGCTGGAGAAGTAAGTTAATGGAGTATCTGAAACAAAATTTCCACTAAAATTCACTAAGAACAAAACTAAAAATTACGCGGGAATTTGGGCACTCCTGGTATTGTTGGAAAACTCTCAATGACTACAATTTAATAATGAAGGTGATTTGGAAAATTTTTGGAGACCTAAGGTATGGGAGATATTGAATCTTGAGTAGTTTTTGTGATTGAAATTCAATTAAATTACCAAAAAAAAAATATTGGGCAACCAGTTCACACTTGGGCCAAATGGCATAGGCTACACTCCTGATAATGAACAACCCATTAGGTCAATTGGAATTAGAGACTGCTGGTTACTGGATATAACCTCAGTGCTCCTTCTTAATACTCAAAGGTAATGGAGTGCTGAGGTATTTCTGGTAACTAGCAGCCTCCTGGAGCTGATTACCAGACCGTAAGCAGTGCTCTTTACATCCATAACCTGCTCAGCAGGTGGATGTGGATCACTTTTCATCCATACATGAAATACATATGGACCACTTTTCATCCATACTCAGAATGAGGCACTTGCGCTGTAACTGGGTCAACTGGGCTGTGGATTTGCAATCAGGAAGAGAGATGTCAGTGAGTCATCCATAACTGGTGGCTTGATGGATGGACGGGATTTCACCTGCCCGTAACTGACGACTACGTTGACGACGTTCGGGATGGATGAATGCCGTTGTTACTGTCGCCATAACCCTCCTACGCCCATCAGGCCAACCCAGTACACAGTGGATATGGGTTGTATCCTTTGACATCTCTGCCAATGGGGGGTGATGCCATGTTACCGATTTCTACCAGAGGAATTGGTTACTCTGTAGAAATTGGTGATGTGGCATCACCCCATTGGTGGAGAGGTCACAGGTTACAATCCATATCTGCTGTGTACTGGTTGGCCTGACGGGCGCAGGAGGGGTTATGGCGAGAGTGACAACGGCATTCATCCAAGACGTCAACGTAGTCATCAGTTATGGGTGGGTGAAATCCTGTCCGTCAAGTCACCGGTTATGTCCCGTAGCACATGGCTCGAGCAGGCTGGTTACGGGAAAAAGTCTCACCACTCACGTGCCTCGACATTTTCCCTTAACTGACCTGCTCTTGCCGGTTACGTAGTCCATAACCTGCTCAGCATGTGGATGCATGACAAAAAGTATTTGGATATGCATCACTTTTTATCTCCACACACATAAAGATACAATATAAGCAGCTTCAGTATATGTCATATATATATATACTAGTTTGAACCCCGTGCCTAATGCACAGGTGTGTGTATTTGACGGTACATATTACAAAATTACAATTACAAACTACATTTCCAAAACCTCTTTATATACGACATTCCGCATGTATCAATTGGGGCCCTGGCCGCTGAAAATCTTGATGTTTGCACTGCTTGTGACCCGTGAGATAGCAACATACAGCTGACCATGGGAATAGACTGGAGATGACAAATATACCCCAACGTTGAGAACAACAATAAAAGATTTTTTGAAATCAATGCATCTTTGGGCAAAGCCCAAAACCCTAAACACTACCTCCAACTTCTGTTTCTTCTTGTTTGCTTCCTCAAGCCCTAACCCTAAATTCATCGCCTATCACATTTGCGATCCTTCAACGACTTCCCAAAATACAATGTGCATACATACATACTCACTTTGCTAGCTCCAAAATATATCCATTTTCAGACATTGGTTAACCCTGTCTTTTGTTGGGCCCTGCCCCCACAGGGACAGGGACTATTGCATTGGATCCAACTTTTGGAAGCTTTACCTTATTAGGACTAGTTTCACATTAAGCGAATTGGTTTCGTTGATGAAAGCGTCTGTATTCCACTCTTTCTTCGCCCCATCGGAGTAAACAGACCATGACGGGATGGATGGGTGACCGGACAGATGGATGAAATGATGCTTCACGACGTCCTTTACTATATGTAATATATATCGGGCATGGATGTCCATTGAGGAAAAGACATGTCAGCAAGACTGCCCCTAATGATGCTTATGTGGACTGAAACATGGTGACTTGCTTACAAATATGAATCCATCAAATTGTTACCAGTTGGAATTTCAAATGAGAGATCTCCATAAGTATATTAGACAGGGGATATGTTTCCAATTTATATGGCAAATGGAAATTTTGTACAACCCCATGGCCAATGCCAAGGGGAAAAACAAGAATGCATTTGGTCCTGTAGGTTTCCTTCCTAGTCTATCCCTAATTATTCAAATTAGGGATAAATCAATTAAATTGACTCAAGAAGGCAAGTTTTGGAAGTTATTTGGCTCTTCTGTCCTTGATTATCCTTATTATTTAATTGAATGGGTCATCTGTTTGTTTGTTTGTTTGTTTGTTATTCACACTTTGATTCATGAGACAAGAGGATTGCAAGCCACGGAAAAATGGGTAACACAATTGGGTAGCAAGTTATTAATTGTATTATAAACTCATCTAATCTATTTGATGTAGGTACTATTTCATTGATTACAAATTACGAAGGAAAGAAAAAAGGACCTTAGGTTTAACTAGGTGGTTTGTGGGTAATAAATAATATGCCATTTAAACAAATATAACTAGAATAAAATTTCTACACACAACTAAAAATGAAAAAAATTCCCCCAAAAAAATACTGTACATGACTGACACAAGTGAAAGCAAATGGGCCAGTTGGGAGCAATGTTTCTTTTGCCCTAAACCCTAAATGTTGCTTTTTGGGTTTAGGGTTTAAGGTTTGAGCTATTGAAAGGATTTTCCATGGAAAAAATGGCCCAAATTTGCCAGATTTTTATGGTAAGTTCCAGAAGGTAGCCAAAGAATATAGCCTTATATGGCCTGTTTCTAGGCCTACTGGGCTAGTCCAAGGAGTCCTTACCTGGCAGAATTGGCCTTATGTGGCCTGTTTTCTAGGCCCGCTGGACTAGTCCAAGGAGTGCTTACCTGGCAGAATCAGCCTTATGTGGCCTGTTTTCTAGGCCTGCTGGGCTAGTCCAAGGAGTGCTTACCTGGCAGAGTCAGCCTTATGTGGCCTGTTTTCGAGGCCTGCTGGGCTAATCCCAAGGAGTGCTTACCTGGCAGAATCAGCCTTATGTGGCCTGTTTTATAGGCCTGCCAGGCTAGTTGAAGGAGTGCTTGCTTACCTGGCATAATTGGCCTTATGTGGTCTGCTTTATAGGCCTGCCAGGCTAGTCTAAGAAGTGCTTACCGGTAGAATCGGCCTTATGTGGCCTGCTACTGGGCTAGTCCAAGGAGTGCTTACCTGGCAGAATTGGCCTTATGTGGCATGTTTGATAGGCCGGTTAGGCTAGTCCAAGGAGTGCTTACCCGGCAAAATCAGCCTTTTCTAGTCTTGAGTCCCTAACATCATGTTAGTCATTTAGGACTTAACTTACTTATCATGGAGATTTCATGTTAAGCTAACATTCATTTAACATTAAACTATCACTTATTTAACATCGTGTGCCACCTAAGATGCCAACTAGATTTTCATTTAACACCGACTGAACATCAAGTGTGAATGCACCATAACAGGCCTTACTCAACAAGGCAAAAGTACTTGTGTAGGTGCTGTTTCACCCCAAGCCAATATTTAAGACATATAAAATTGAACATGTGTAATATTAATTTGAATCACATTGAAAGGTTCAAATTTTCATATAAACCAAAAAAAAAAAATGAAAAGATTTTTTTTTCTAGAAAGAGACCTAGAGGACGTCCATTGGTAGCAATAAAATGGCATTCATATCCTCAACTTTGGATGACAAATAAATCGAAAGGGTATCTCAAGTTAAGGTGCTCCAACTAGGATTAATATTGTGGCTTTTAAAAGGAGTTCAGTTCACCTTTGGGCATGTGAATTGATGTCATATGTTAACAATTTCTATTTCATTTTTTAGTACAATTATAACGAACAATGGTTGACTTATTAAGTTGAACCCCAAAAAATCATGTACATAGTTGTGGTTGTTTTGGGTGAAATTTCACCAAGTTTCAACTTGAAAAATATTTATATTTTGATTTACACAAAGGATTTTTCATGGAAAAAGTGATAGAAAATCATTATCTAATTTTTTTTTGGACCTATTATGTGCAATAAAATTATAATTTCACAACATCCTTTTTGATATACTTTAATTTAAAAACATCTAAATCCATATGAATAGAAGCTAATTTAAACAACATTTTAAAAAATAAAATAATGAAATCCAACCAAAAATGATTATGATATGAACTTATAAACAATTATAAGGAATATTGTCCATAGCAATCCATGTGTTTGTGACTTGTGTTTAAATCAATCATTTTTACAATTGCAATTTCAACTGTATTTTGTGGCACATGGTAAAATGCCTTATAATCACATACTCAACTACAAAATAATTTTAAGTCATGGATGTGATTATAACTTGCAACTATTGCTATTTGCATGAAGATGAAAGATGAATTTTTCACATCATTCATAATTGATGGTGTCCATTAATATATATGATTTTTTATTTTTATTTTGTGATTAGTAATGTGCCAATTCATAGGTGATTAAACAACATGTAACATCTTATTTAATTCGAATTTTGATTATATATCATAATAATTGTAAATGTACTTGTGTTAATGGCAAACTAATGCATGCAACTAAACCTTGGGGAGCAATTAAGTAACCTATGTAGCCTATGCAAGCCCCTAGGTAGGCCCATAGGTACCCTAGTTAATCCAATCACCCCTTAAGTAGACCCCAAGGTACCTTAATTAGTTTAAACAACCCTTAGGTAGCCTAGGTAACGTAGGCAACCCCTAAATAGCCTAGTTAGTTTAACAACCCCTTAGTAGTCCTTAAGTACCCTGTCAACCCCTAAATAGCCTGGTTAGTTTAACAACCCCTTAGTAGTCCTTAAGTACCCTAGCAACCCCTAAATAGCTCCTACATAAGCCCATAGGTACATTAAGTAATTTAGGCAACCATTAAATACCTTAGGTAGCCTTTTGGTACCCTTGGTAACCCTTAGGTAGCTTAGTAACCTTTAGGTATCCCTTAAATAAACCAAGGTAAGAAACTCTAAAATAATGTAAACAACCTTTTAGAATACCTTAAAAAGTTTAATAAATAACTTAGGTAGCCCTTTACTAACCTTTAAGTAGCCTCGATGACCCTTAGAGATGCCCCTAGGTCCTTAAATAGTTTAAGCAACCCTTAAATAACCTTTAGGTAATCTAGGTACCCTCAACAACCCCTATGTACCCTTCAGGTAGCCTTAGATAGTCTTTAGGTAGCCTTTAGGTAGCCTAAGATAGTATTTAGGTACCATACGTAACCTAAGTACGCCTTAGGTACCCTAATTCATTTAAGCAACCCCTAGGAAGCCTTTAAGTACCCTAGGTAGCCTAAGCAACCTTTAAGTACATTATTTAGTTAAAAGCAAACCTATCCTTGGGTGGTATCATTGGGAATGTCATGTGCAGTAAATTTTTTAAACCCATTCAACTTTAGAACAACATAGGATTCATTGAAAGAAAACTTTTCATTATGAATTTCATACATGAAAATATTACCAAAGTTGTGTAGAATTTGAAACTTCATTTGGATTTACAAAAATTTAAGTTTTAATATTCCAAACGAGTTGTCAAGGAAAAAAATTAAAGAAAGTAACACTTTGGGTTCCTTTGTTTAAAAATAGAAAAGGAACATGTTTTCTCATTTTTTACAATGCTTTTAATTTATAGGAAGGCCTAAGATGGCCATTTTAAAAATTTGACTAATACATAATGGAATGAAGCAATCATAAATTTTTGAAGGTCAAGATTAGGAAATCTTGAAGGCCATTATATTCATTTTTACAGATTTGTAATAATTTTCATTCTTTTTGTTTTAATCAACAATTTGGAGCATACCCTAATGATTATAGTGGATAAACAAACAAAAATTAAATGGTGCAACTTGACATTTAATGTTAAGGGATTAAAAATTTCAAGAACATATGTCAAGAACATTTTAGGAACACAAAATCTTTTACTTGTGTAGCCTATGTAGGTGTTTACAAAATTTCAATAATATACAAAGGTAGGGAACACAAAGCCAATGCAATGCAAGTCAATGATAAAAATCACAATTTAAAAAAGATTAAATGTGTTTAATTAAATTTAATTGGATTCACCTTTTTTTGAATTATGGTGAGAGGGTTTTTAGTGGTATCACCCAAGGATGAGTTTGCTTTCTAAGCAATTTTTAGGTATGCCCCTTAGTGGTTTAACTAGGTAGCCTACATGTAGCATAGGGTAGGTTGAATATGCCACTTCGGTAAGATAAGAGAAATGTTTATTAATATGTGATTCCATTTCATATTATATATTTTTAAATACCTAGGACTTGCAATGGTAAGCACTTTGTCCCTTGTTGTGAAAGTCAAAGGATCAAATTCTTATTATTGCAACCTATTTACCCAAATCAAGGTTAAGTAGTTTAGGTGCCTATTCTAAGTCAAAGTGTTTAGACTAAACCACCTTATAAGCTTTCTAGCCCATGTTTTTGGCTTCAACAACCTAGGCCACTTAGCTTAAGTAGGCCATGTGATGTGATTTGTTCAATTTGGAGCTTGCCATGGGTAAACATTTTGATGGTAAGAAAAACTTAATTGTCTTCACATTTTAGTCATAAATGATTGTGCCACATAAACATATATAACTTCAAATTTCAATCATAAAAATTAGTTGTAAATGACCATGCCACATTGGCTGGTTGTTAATTGGATGAAACGTTTGTGTTAGTCACATATTGATGCAACTATTTTTTCAACTAAGTGTCACATCATGTCTTTTGTGAGCAAAAAGAAAATTGATTTGTTCAAGGCAATTAGAGGAATTCATCACAAATTTACAAGCTTCATGGGTTTGCTCCAAATCTGTGCAAAATCTAAATTTATTTCATAGGTTCATATTGGTTAAACATGAATGTCATACATTATTTAAATATGAAAGTCATATGTACAATTTTCATGTGTAAACAACACAAATAGATGATACGAATAGACGATATGAATAGGCATATGACATTCATGTCTAAATAGTGCACACGATATTAATGTTCAAACAACATAAGTAGATGAATGATATCTGTGTTTATTATGAACCTATGAAAAGTAGATTTCTCACGACTATTATTGCCAAATCATGACCCATTAAGTTTGTGATGTTTGTAATCACATTTGGCATTTACGATTGAAAAATAATCATTCACAATTGAAAAAAGTAGTTAACATGCAAATTCCTTGTAATGAGTGTGACCCACTTAATGCCATTCAAATTATTATTTTTATTAAGATTTTTTTAACAAAAGTTTTACATTTATGTTTTTTTTGCTTTAATAAATTATATACCAAGTCTTTATTAGATATTCCAAATAAAAGTCAGATAGAAAAATGCATGTATAAAGATTCATACATAAAAAAAAACTAGTCTATATTTTTCAACTTCCAAAGTTCATTTCTATATATTTGGTGCATATATCATGCAATTTTTCTATATATCTAAGTTTTTTTATTCAAGTTGAAAATTCAAATATAATCACAAATTTGAAATATTATTGATTTGATGGCATGTTAATAACATTTAAATGCATGACATTAAAATAAATCTATATATTGTGATGTTAAAAATAAACCACCTTACCTTGAAATATGCAACCACTCTATCTACCTTTTTTAACCTAGCTATTTACATAGCCTAGTGTATCTATTAGGCTAGCATGTGTGTTCACATTAATAAGACCCATAACAAATGTAATTATTGTTTGGTTTTTCATGTTTTAAAATGACAATTAAATTTGATGTTGAAATTGTTGGACATACTTATATAACAACATTCATAATATATCATGAGAACATGTGAATTTTTTTGAAATGAAATATTTTGGCAAATTTTTAATAGAAACCTTAACGTAATAGTATATATATATTTTTCATATTTTAAAATATTTTAAAATATTCCAAAAATAAATGATCAAATAAAAAGTCCAAAAATGGGGGCTGGGTTAAGTTATTAATGTGGATGCACCCTAACATGCATTTTTAGATTAACATACTTACTAGGCTAACATACCCATGAACTAGCTTAAGGTACCTACCTAGCCTAGTGTACTTACCTAGGCTAAGTTATACTAGGTGTGTAGGTAGTTAAATTATATTAAATTAGGTTGGTATTTAAACTAGCTTATATACTAGGCTAGTTGGCTAGGTTAGGTTAAACTAGATAGGTAGCTAAGCTAGGTTAATCATTGTTGAACATAGGTAAGTTGGTAGATAATTCTAAGTTGGTAGATGGTATGTATTTATTTACAAATTGCTTCCTATCTACCTTAGGCATATTATTTACGTACCTACTTATTACCCATTTTCCTACACAGTTAATAATGTAAGAAAATGTGAAATAATCATATGTTCATAATAACATGTTGACGCAATTTTAACATATGAGTGTGTGGTGCATTGATCAAAGACTTGGTTTTTTGTCATGGAGGTGAAGGGTTCAAATCCATACATGCAACTCCTATACAAGCTAAGGGGTTGATCTTTTCTAGGGTTAGCTTAGATTAGGGGGCTAGCTAAGGTAAGGTATGGTAGGGTAATATGGTGGACAAATGGGTGGGTAGGTAAGTAAAAGGCTACCATCTACTAAATTTTTATTTAAGTCCACAAGGTAAGTACCTTGTTGAATGGGTAGGTAGGTTGGGATTAAGTAATCTAGGTTAGGTTAAATAGCTCTATATGCTAGGTGGTTAAGCTAGGTATAGGCAATGTGTCATGTTTATATAATTTTATATTGTCCATCATGTGTAATCATATACATATATATGTAGTAATGTGTTGGACATGACCACAACTGTAAAAGTTCTAGAATAATGTTTACAACTATGACCACATTTACAACTAGAGGGCAAAAATAACATTTATATAATCACATGTAGTCGATAATGACACATAGAACTACAAATGTAATCATATATATAGTCATAAAACTGAACATAATGTTTGTATGTTAATTTAGGTTAGTAAATCTTCACAATATTGATCAATGTAACTTTTTAAAAAACACAATACACAGGATTTAATATAATTATAAAAAGTGTAATGCTGATTTAAATGGCTACTTTCAATCAATTTATTATAAGGATTAGCTCATTTTGAATTTAAATAATGCTTGAACTTATACTATTTGGTGTTTAAACAGGTAGAAATCTTGAAAAACTATTGAATCTGTTTCATGTTGGATGTGATAAGTTACACTACTAAGTAGAGGCCCAAATAAAGGATACATGGGTGCAATTGTTATAAGGAACTATAATTTTAAGTTTTGAAACCTTGATTCATGAAATAGGATTGCATGATTTGAACAATAATATTGGCGCAAATTGATAGATGAGAATTGAGGGCCTTGATTTTGAGTTGGATTGAATTGAATTTTTTTGTGTTTTTGATTTGCCAAAGCATAAGCTTTTACAAATTTCATGACAATATTCATCATGGCATTAATGGATAAATCATGGATCAAGAACCTACGTGAATTAAGGTTTTTCTATTAGCCAACTATGATCATAGTTACACACAATATCATGCGCCCATAAAGTTGATTACAAGATAATGAATGACCATTAAAATGGGGCCTTGTTTATTGTTGTATGGATTGGTGTTATAATGAGTTACTTACATCATTTGGAAGAATAATGGCAATTAAATTTTTAAAAAATTATTTGCAACCAAATATTTCATAACTAGAAATTTGAAAAAAAAATCCAACAACTATGTATTTCAATGCACAACAAGAGATTTTCGTGCACATTAAAAGATCACACATGCAATTAATAAAGGAAAAAGTTTGAACAAAAAAAACAAGTATGCGACCAAAAATTCGCAAGTAGAAAGGAAATTTAACATATACACCAACATGATTAGAGATTTTCATATGCAACAAGAAATTTTCAACACAAGAAATATTCAT